>Ga0307516_10000130_pt1 | contig 89368 bp, 71 predicted proteins | sample 19_EM_MG_FD_203310 | JGI IMG/M metagenome (GOLD analysis project Ga0307516, IMG submission 203310) | Populus trichocarpa ectomycorrhiza microbial communities from riparian zone in the Pacific Northwest, United States - 19_EM | ecosystem: Host-associated > Plants > Roots > Unclassified | place... | reverse complement strand
TCACCGGTTGCAGTGCACTGAATGGCTGGGGCGCGATCGACCGCGTGCTCGAAGTCGACCAGACGCCGATCGGCAAGACACCGCGCTCGTGCCCGGCCACCTACATCGGCTTCTGGGACCAGATCCGCCGCCTGTTCACCGAGACGCTGGAGGCCAAGGCGCGCGGCTATGCCGCAGCCCGCTTCTCGTTCAACACCGGCCAAGGCCGTTGCCCCGGCTGCGAAGGCCAGGGCATGCGCACGATCGAGATGAGCTTCCTGCCCGACGTGAAAGTGCCGTGCGATGTCTGCCACGGCCAGCGCTTCAACCAGGAAACTCTGGCGGTCAGCTGGCGCGGCAAGAGCATCGGCGACGTGCTGGCGATGGAGGTCGACGAAGCGGTCGAGTTCTTCGCCAGCATGCCCGGCATCGCCCACCCGCTGCAGCTGTTGAAAGACGTGGGCCTGGGCTACCTGACGCTGGGCCAGCCGTCACCGACGCTGTCCGGCGGCGAGGCGCAGCGCATCAAGCTGGTGACTGAGCTGAGCAAGGTCCGCGACGACGTCACGCGCCGTGGCCAGAAGCCGCCGCACACGCTGTACGTGCTCGACGAACCGACTGTCGGGCTGCACATGGCCGACGTCGAGAAGCTGATCCACGTGCTGCACCGCCTCGTCCTCGGCGGCCACAGCGTCGTCGTGATCGAACACGATCTCGATGTGATCGCGGAAGCCGACTGGGTCGTCGACCTCGGCCCCGAAGGCGGTGGCGCCGGCGGCCGCGTGGTCTGCGCCGGCACGCCGGAGCAGGTGGTCAAGGCCGGCACACACACGGGTGTGGCACTGAAGCCGGTGCTGGCGCGCTGAGCTCAGGCTGCCGACGCGGCGGGGCGGGGCTCCATCGTTGTCGGCGGCGCCGCAGTCAACGGGCGCCGCATCACAAACGTCGCCTTCACCCGCTCCGAGCCGCGGAAGTAAGCGATCCAGATGGCAGCCACGACCAGGACGCGGACCAGCGTGCCCCAGTGCTCCGGGGTCAGGGTGCCTGCGGTCGCGGGGATCATCAGCGCCAGCGAGCTGTCGAGCATCTGGGCCGCGGCATTGACTCCGATCGCCGCCATGTACAGGCGCGGCAGGCTGGTGCGGCGGGTGAGAAACAGCGGTACCAGCAGCAGGTACGCCGCCATCAGGCCCAGGTTGGTCACCAGCTCGAAGACCAGCAGCGGCGCCATCAGCGGGTGGTAGCTGTCGTCGCCGACCGTGGTGATGGAAAGCCAGTGGTCGGTGGTCAGTGACGGCCACAACGCGTAGACCTCGTGGCCGAGTTGGTATAGGTTGATTGGCACACCCAGCAGCGGCAGGATCAGCCAGCCACCGAGGGCCCAGGGCTTCACCGGCCCGCGGGTGCCGACCAGCGGCCGCTCGGGCACCGGGTCCCAGCGGTAGAGGCGGGTGGCCAGCATGCCGAAGCCGATCAGGCACAGCGTCGTCAGGACCGCAGGCAGCCAATGGGTCGGGCTCGTGTCGGCGGCGGTATTTCCGCCCGGGTCGTACTTGTAGAGCGTGAACGAGGTGCTGTCGCGGGCCTTCTCGAGGTTGCCGGCATAACGGGCCATCTGGTCGGCATCGACATGGTCGACGCGTGACTGGAAATGGTCGGTCAGCGTCAGCGTGCGGGTGGCCTCGTCCCAGGCTTCGTTGCGTTCGTACTCGAAGGCCGGGTCGTCGACACGCGTCTTGTCGGCCTGGATCGTCCAGCTCTCCGGCAGTTTCACTTCGGTCACCTGCAGCAGCTCGGTCGGGTACGCAATCGCCAGTGGTGAGTTGCGCACCAGGCTTTTCGGCCGCTGCAGGCGCTCGCGAACCTCGGCGCTCGTGACCGTGCCTTCGAGGCGTTTGTGCTTGTCCGAGTGCTGCCAGAACTCCTTCAGTGCGTACTCTTCGGTCACCGAAAGGCGGTTGGCCTTGACGTCGTCGTCGACCCGCATCGGCGCGGCCACGTCCATCGCGCCGAACTGGCCGACATAGAAGTTCAGGTAGTCCTTCTGCAGGTCTTCGCGCCGGCGTCCACTCAGCGTCGAGCGCAGCGATTCGGCCGCGGCGCCGGTGGCTTCGGTGGTCACGGTGTAGCGCACCGGCTTGTCGAAACCAGCGCGCGCGTCGATCACCGAGCGAACCACGCGTTGCTGTACGAGGGCCTTGTCGCCGGCCATCGGCACCAGCGCGTCGGTGCTGGCGTCGACCACCAGCGCGCGGCCGTAGTCGGCCTGCACCAACTGGTCCAGACCGCCTTGCTGCGGCGCGTGAGTCGGGTCCAGCCAGTAGTCTTGCCCGTCGAGGCGGGCACGCACCAGCACGTGGTTGAACGCGTTGGGCGACGGCCGGTTGGCTTCGATGGCGTGGCGCATCGACGTGTGCACCAGCGCGGGCTGAGCCTCGATGCCGAGCTGGCGCAGCAGCGCCACCGTCAGCAGCGTCTTGTCCTTGCAGTCGCCGTAGCGGCGCTCGAGCACCAGCTCGGGTGGGTTCGGTGCGTGTGAGCCGGGGCCGACCTCGATGCCGAGGTAGCGCACTTCGCTTTGCACATAGCGCAGCGCGGCCGCCAGGCGCTCGCCCGCGGTCGCGTACCTGGCCGCCAATTGGTCGGCGGCGGCGCGCAACCGCGGCGTCGGCGTGGCCGGCAGCCGGTACAAGGGCAGTGCCCAGTCGGCCACCGCGTGCCAGTTGGCGAACTCGCCCCATTCGACGAACGGGTAGGGGTCAAACCAGGCGGGGGCGTCGTCCTCGATGACCCGGGCGTCGACCGCACGCAGGTCCCAGCTGTACACGCGCTGGCCACCCATCTCTTCTTCATGCGCTGGCGCGGCCTGGTTGTGCAGATGCCATTGCAGCGGGCGCCCGGCTGGCCACAACAGGCGGGCGTGGAGCCGCTCCACCGGCACGTCGAACTGGAAATCGAAACGCCCGCCGTGGCGGTTGCCGAACACCGGGTTGCTGCCGCGCAGGCTGTAGGCGTACTCGACGACGTCGCCGACGCGCACATCGTCGAGAAACACGTGGGCCGTGCGCGAGCCGTCGAAGATCAGCGATTCCAGGCCTGACTCGCGCTGCAGCACGCGCACCTGCGCCGTCGGCAGCTTGGCGATCACCGCGCCGGCGCGGCGGATGTTGATCGTGTGCAGCGTCAGCTTCTGGTACGACGGGTCGAAGCGGATCTCGATGTTGGCGATCGACTCCACACCTTGCGCATTGAGCGCCTTCGAGGCCAGATGCCGGTAGTGGGTCTTGTCGTTGGCATCGACGCGCTGCTGCTGGTCCAGCAGCAGGTACTGCACGCCCTTGGCCACCTGCTCGGCCGGCAGCTCGCGGCCCGGTTCGGGCGTCAGCGGCAGCACCCACGACGCCGGGGGTGCGATGGCCGGCGCGTCCACCTGCGCTGCGATCGCGGGGGCGGCCAGGGCCGCGCCCGTGCTCAGGCAGACCACCAGGCCGGCCCGCCATGCGCGCCCGGCGGTGGTTCGAACGGCACCGGCAGCCGCCACCAATAAGTTCTGAAGCAAGGTTCCCTCCCTGTCCGCCTGCCAGTCCTGATCCTGGTGGCTTGGCGGTGGTCAATTATCGGATCGAGGGGGTGACCGAAGGGAGGGGGATCCGGTGGCGTGGGCCGCCCGGCATCTGCTTGGCCGTGGACTTTGCACGCCGGTATGACACGGCGTGCGGCAGGGTTGATCGGGCCGCACGATCGCCGCCAATCTCGCGGCGGCTGGCGCCCGTACCGACGCCGCCGCGTCGGCACGGGTTGCCGGCGTGCGCGCATCACTGGCACGGGCGATGAACCCGGATGCGCCGGATCAGGTGGCGTGCTTTCAGTTCGCGGCCAGCCCCACCGCCGTGGTCGGCAGGCCTTCGAGCACCGGGCGTGCGCCCAGGCCGCCATCGTGGCGCACATGGAAAGACGACAGCGTGTAGGTGCGGCCGTTGCGCACATACAGGTGCCTGCCATCGGGCGACACGGCCACATCGGCCGGCGACGAGCCGGTGCCGGTCATGCCCGCCGCCGCGTTGGCCAGCGTGATCGTGCCGTCTGGCTTGACCCGGTAGCTGCTGACGCTGCTGCTGCCGGCGTTGGTGATGTAGGCGTAGCGACCGTTCGGCGTCACGGCCACCCAGCAGGCGGCACTTTGCGTGTCAGGCACCGCAGCGCTGACGACCACCGGCAAGGCCGGCGCGCTGTTGTCGAAGCGGTACGAAGAGACCGTGCTCGCGCCCGGCGCACCGCCCACCGCTTCACTGACGATCAAGCGGTTGTGCTGGTTGAAGGCAAAGCCGAAGGGCGTCATACCGGGCGAGTTGGTGACGATCGGCAGGCGCAGGCCGCCATCGGGCTTCACGCGATAACTCGTCAGCTTGGCGGTGCCTTTTTCGGTCACGACCAGCGCATCGCCGTCTTCGCTGAAGCCCACCTGTGCCGGCCCGGCACCGGCCTGCGACAGGCCGTGCATGCTGCCAGCGACCGGTTGCAGCATGCCGTCGACATTGCGGAAGCCGGCCACATTGCCGTCGCCGCCATCGTTCAGCACATAGACCAAACCGTTGTGCTCGGCAATGCTGATCGGGTGCAGGCCACCGGAGTCGACGGTGGACATCAGCTGCAGCTCGGTGCCTTCGAGCGCGAAGGTCGACACGCTGTTGCTCAGCGCGTTGACGACGAAGACGTGGTGCCCGTCGCGGCTCAGCGTGACGGCACCTTGCGAGCCCAGCCCGGCGCCGCTGCCCATGCCACCGGTGGCCATGTGGGTGTAGGGCATCAGGCCGCCCTCGGGCGTGCGGGCGTAGACCAGCAGTTCGTTGCCGGCAGCGTCGTTGCTGCTGACGAAGACCATGCCCGAGCGCAGGCCCTGAGCGTCATGGAGGCCAGCGTTCGCGGCCATCGGCAGTGCGACTGCCGACAGGGCAAGGGCAATGGCGCCAAGGGTGTGGCGGCGGGTGTTGAGCATGCAGGAATCTCCTTGCGGGTTGCGAAGGCGGACGGATGGTCCGCGCCAGTGGTCGCTGGCAACCCCCTCGGGCTTACTGTCCGCACCCCCCACGATCGACAGGCCCGGCGCCGTAAGGTTTGGCGGTGCTGGCACGACGCGCCGCGTCGACGCCTCTCCCCCTTGTTTGATGGACGACGCAGCGGATTCGGGGCTGGCCCGCGGCGCCCGTCGCGCGCATGCTCCGCTTTCGTGGCGATCAACCGAGTGGAACCATCATGGGACTTGAACTGAAGCGGGTCGACGGCGGCATCGAGACGATCTCGTCCGAGGCGCTGCTGGTTTTCAAGGCAGGTTTCAAGGGCGCGGTGCTGACACCCGAGGATGCGGCCTACGACGAGACGCGCAGGATCTGGAACGCGATGATCGACAGGCGCCCCGGCCTGATCGCGCGCTGCACCGGGACCGTCGACGTGGTGCAGGCACTGCGCTTTGCGCGCACGCACCGGTTGCTGCTGTCAGTGCGCAGCGGCGGCCACAACATCGCCGGGCTGGCGGTCTGCGAAGGTGGCTTGATGATCGACATGTCGCTGCTGCGCGGTGTGTGGGTCGATCCGACCACACGCACGGCGCACGCCCAGGCCGGCTGCACGCTGGCCGACCTGGACCGTGAGACCCAGGCCCATGGGCTGGCCGCGGTGATGGGCTTCGTCTCGGCCACCGGCATCGCCGGCCTCACCGTGGGCGGCGGCTTCGGCTATCTCACGCGGCAACACGGCTGGACCTGCGACACCGTGGTCTCGATGGAGGTCGTCACCGCCGACGCGCAGATCCGGCGTGTCTCGGCCGAGCAGGATGCCGAGCTGTTCTGGGCCTTGCGCGGCGGCGGTGGCAACTTCGGCATCGTCACCTCGTTCGAGTACCGCCTGTTCCCGATCGGGCCCGAGATCCTGGGCGGCGCGATCGCCTGGCGGGGCGAGGACGCGCGCCAGGTTCTCGATGCCTATCGCGAGTTCAGCGCCTCTGCACCGCGTGAGCTGACCAGCGTGGCGGTGCTGCGCAAGGCACCGCCGGCGCCCTGGCTGCCGAAGGAGGTGCACGGCCAATCGATCGTCGCGATCTTCGTCTGCCACACCGGCCGCATCGAAGACGGCGAGGCGCTGCTGGCGTCGCTGCGCCAGGTCGGCAAGCCGGTGGCCGACATCGTGCAACGCCGGCCCTACTGCCAGATGCAAAGCCTGCTCGACGCAACGCAGCCCAAGGGCCGGCGCTACTACTGGAAGTCGCACTATCTGTCGCGCGTGTCGCCTGAGCTGGCCGAATTGGCGGTGCAGCATGCGGGCCGCATCGCCTCGCCGCATTCGGCGATTCTGCTGTTCCAGATCGGCGGGGCGCTCAACGAACTGCCGGCCGGGCATTCGCCAGCAGGCAACCGCGATGCGGCCTATGTGCTCAACATCGCCGGCGCATGGGAAAAGCCGGAGGACGACGCGGTGAACATCGCCTGGGCGCGCGCGGCCTTCGAGGCCACGCGCGCCTGCTCGACCGGTGGCACCTACATCAACTTCCTGACCGAGGAAGAGGGCGCGGACCGGATCCAGGCCGCATACGGCCGGCCGGCGCTGGACCGGCTGGCGGCGCTGAAACAGCGCTTCGACCCGGAGGGGCTGTTCAGCCACACCAAGCCGGTCTCCGGCTGAAGCGAAGGCCCGGGCGCGATGCCCGGGCTTCAGGTCAGACGCCTGTCAGGGCCGCGGCGCCGGCGCGGTCTCTTCTTCGCGCTTCTTGCGCTTCGGGTGGCTGGCGGCGGGCTCAGGCTCCTGGGCGCTCGTCGCGGCCGGAGGTGTCGCTGGTGTGGTCCCGGCGGCCTTGGCCTTCGCAGCCGCACGCTCGCGTTGTGCGGCGCGTGCGGCCTGGCGCTCCTCGACGGTGCGCTTCGGCGCGCTGGCGGCATTGGGGGCCGGTGGCGGGCTGCGCGGCTCGTCGGCCATTGGCGACTTCCGGCCTTCAGGGGCCGAAGCTGCTCGCCGCGCTGCAGCGGCCGAGGCGCGCGCGGCAGCCGCCGATGCAGCCGCCGGCGGCTTGTTGGCCTTGGCGGGGCTGCGCTCAGGAGCCGACGCCGCGCCGCGCTCGTCGGAGCCGGCCGCCGATGCCGCGGCACGCGCGGCAGCCGCCGAGGCGGCACGTCCCGGGCGCGCCGCTGAAGCCGCTGCATGACCCTCGGCTGCGGACGCCGCGCGCGCTTGGCGCTCGGCCTTGCGCTCGGCCGCCGTGCGTGGTGCAGAGGCCCCCGCAGGCGCCGGTGCCGCGGCTGAGGCCGCGTGGCCGGCAGCGGTCGGCTCGTCGCCCAACCCACGCGGTTCGCTGGCCTTGGCGCTTTGCGGCGACAAGGTCTTCGTGTCGGCGGGCTTGGCCTTGACCACCTTCACCGGCGCAGTGGGGGCTGCAGCGGAGGCGGCCGCGGCGGTGGTCGCTGGCTTGGCCTTCACCACCTCTTCGCGTTGCGCGTCGTCCAGCGGCTTGCCAGGTTGTGCAGCGAGCTTGGCCTGCTGTGAGGCGAAGCTGGGCTTGGGCGGCGGCGGGGCGGTTCGGGCCACCACCTGGCGCGTGAAGGCCCGCGCCGGCGGCTTGCCGCCGGTGGCGGACGCGGCGTGCAGGCTCTTCTCGGTCGGGGCGACCGGCGCGGCGACCGCCACCTCATGGCTTTCGACGGCCTCCTTCGACACGCGGATGGTCGCCTTCGCCACCGGCTGCGCACTCTTGAAGGTTTCTTGCGGCACCGCGACCACCGCACCCGGCACGCGCCGGTTCACGTAGGTGATGTTGGTGACGTTCTTGGTCACGTAGACGTTCTTGATCACGGTCTTGTTGACGACCGTGTTGCTGACATTGACCTGCTCGAAGTAGCGCGGGCTGACCTTGTAGGCCGGGTGGTAGACCTCGCGCGGGCCGAGCGGGAACCAGGCCACGCCGCCACCGCCACCTCCGCCACTGGAAATCTTCAGGCTGAAGTTCGGCCCGCCGACGAAGACGACCAGCGCCGGCGCGTAGTAGGCACGCGTTTGCACCGGCCCCGGCACCCAGCCCCAACGGCCGCGGATGTGGGCCCAGCGGCCATAGTGCGACACCGCAAAACCCCAGGGCGCATCGTCGACCCAGGTCCAGCCCCACGGGTCGACCCAGGCCCAGTGGCCGTCGCGGTAGGGCGCCCAGTCGCGGGTCACATGGCGCGGGTACCAGACATGGCCATTGCCCTGGTCGTCGGACCAGTCGCCGTTGTTGTCCAGGTCTTCATAACCGACCACGTCAGGCGAGACATAACGGGCCGAGACGGAGGTGGTGATCACCCGGTCGCGGTCACCGGCCCAGCGGTCGAAATCGTCGGGCGGCGGCGCGCTCGCGTAACCTTCGTCGCGTTGGGCGTCACCACTGAAGCGCTGCACCTGCGGCGCCTGGATGAGGTAAGAGCCGCTTTCACCGGCGGCTTCGCCTTCGCCTTCGCGCATGCGGATGACGGTGCTCGTGCCGTCCGGATCCACGTCGATGCGGTAGGCGCCGGGCCGGCGCAGCGTGAAGGCGAGGTTCGGCGTGTCGACCTCGACGAACTGATTGGGCTCGAGCCGGCGCACACGGACGTTCAGGCTGCCTTCGGTCAGCTGCAGTTGGGTGACATCGTCATCCAGGCTCAGCACCGACACCGCGGTGCTGTCGCTCAGCCGCACCATCGCGCCGCCGACCTGGAGTTCGGCGCGGCCGCCGGCATCGGCCCACAGGCGGTCGCCCGTCGTCAGCGGCCGGTTGATCGCGGCCTGGCCCCAGTCATCTTCGCCCGCGGGCGAGAAACTGACTTGGCCGTTGACGTAACCCAGGCGAGCCACGCGACCTGGTGGATCGGCGCGGGTCACGCCGCTGAACGCCACGAGTGCCAGCCCTGCAGCAAGCACGATGGTCTGGCGAAGAAGTCGAATGTGCCGGTTCATGGTTATTCCTTCTTTTGCTGCGGGTGCACGCGAACCGCCCCTGCAGCGCAGGGGTGGCAGTTCACGGCCCAAGGATCGTCGGCAAATCGTATGCCCGCGCGAGACGGTCGTCTGTTCTCTGGCGCACAAACAGAGCTGACGCGAAGCACAACGCGTGCCTGGGCTGTGGGCATGGGGCTGCTGTCCGGGCTTGACATCACAGGCTTCAGCGTCGGCGCCGAAAGACCATCAGCACCACAACCAGCAGCCCGGCCAGCCACCACACGGCGGTAGCAGGGCGGGCCAGCAGGCTTGGCGCCTGTCCATCGACTTTGTCGCTGTCGGCGGGGGTTGCGCTGCGTGTCGAGCGTCGGCCGGCGATGCCGTCGATCATCGATTGGGTTCGCGCGGCGTCATGCTCTGCCAAGGGCACCAGGCTGTAGGCATCGGCGGTTACGCCGTCCTGAATGTTCATGCGGTAGTCGTCGGTGGCCGCCGGGCGTGGCGGATGAACTGCCGTTGTACTGACGGCGGGGCGGGTGAGCGGGACCGGGTTGGTGTGGCTCAGTGCGGCAGCGCCGGTGAGTGGCACGGATGTCGGCCAGGGGGCCTGCAGGGTGGCGACGATGGCGGCCAGCCCCAACAAGGTGGCCGGAATGAATTTCGCGAGCATGGTTTTCTTTCGACGCCGCCAAGACGCACAGGACGCGCGCGTCTCAGCGCATCGAAAGTCTGGCGGCCGGCCCTGCTGGCGTCGGTGCGCTGGCGCACAAAAAGCGCCCGCCGGCACGGTCCGGTTGCCGACGGTTCCTCAGCCAGGACCTTTGGCGGCGCCGGGCCGTGGCTTGCGGGCCAGCACATTGAAGCCGAACACCGGGCGCAGGTCGTCGGTCATGCCCACGCGGTGGCCATGGGCGTCTTCGAACACGACGGGGTTCTCATCGAAGCCGCCCCCCGCCAGCTCGCGCAGAAGCTCCTGCAGGGTCGTGTAGTGGGTCACCAGCCGCCAGCCGCCGGCGAAGAAGGGCGCCATGGCCCAGCCGGTGCCAGCCTCGAGCAGCGTCCGGCCGCGCCAGTAGCGCGTGGTGTAAGTGGGCACGCGGGCCAAGGCACGCGCCCACTCCAGCGTGTGTTGCAGCCATGCCCCGGGTCGTTCTTCGGCCTGGGGCACCAGCGGCAACCAGGGGCGGTACCGCGCGGCGGGGCCGACGGCGTTCAAGGTCGAGAACCAGAAGGTGCCGCCGGGTGCCAGCACGCGCCAGGCTTCTGCCAGCACGCGCCGCCGGTCTTCGTGGCTGACCGAATCGATGCCGTGGTTGCTGAACGTGACCAGGGCTTTGGTCCCGTCGGCAAAAGAGCTGAGATCGCGTGCGTCGCCCAGGCGGATGTCGGCTTGCGGGTGGTGCGCGCGCGCGGCCTTGACCATCGTCGGCAGGTAGTCGATGCCGACATAGTCCGGGCTGAGCGCTTGCAGCAGGCCCACCGTGCGCCCCGGGCCCACGCCCAGGTCGAGGATCGGGCGTTGGTGCATCTCATGAGAGAGCAGTGCGTAGGCGGCACGCTCCCCTTCGTCGGTGAAGCCGTGCTGCGCGCCCATGCCGGCGACGGCGCCGGGTTCGGCATACCAGGCCTGGTTGACCCGGTCCAGCAGGCCGGCACTCATGGGGTCTCAACCCCGTACTGGCGGTCGCGAGACTTCATCGCAAGAACTCCGCTGATGGCAGCAATTTTCATATTCTGGACTGGTCGGGCGGCCGCGTCACGCAAAGCGTGGCCGTGTGCCCGCGCCGCGACGGCGTGTGATCAGTTGTGTCCTGTCCTGGCCTGGGTAGCAGCAGTGCTGACAGCCTTGTCGGATGGGAAGTGGCAGGTGCTCGCTCGCCGGTTGGGGCGGCGGGTCGGCGGATCGAAAAAGGCGTAGCCGCTGTGCTGCTGCCTGGCCTGAAACATCGCGCCATTGGCGCCCAGCAGCATGCCGGCCGCGCCGGCGGCGCCGTTGGCGCACGCGGTGCCGTGGGCGATGCCGATGCTGGGGCTCACGTGCAGCCACAAAGCGCCAACGCGCAAAGGCGCCGAGACGGCGTCGAGCATCTTGCAGGCCACCTGGCTGAGTTGCGTGCGGTCGATCGGGCCGGTCAGCAGGCAGCCGAACTCCTGGAAGCCGATGCGGCTGAGCACGTCGCCCGCACGCACCGCGCGGCTCAGTCGAGCAGCAATGATCTGCAGCACGTGGTCGTGGACGTCGGGGCCGTGGGTTTCCGTGATCGGCTTGAGGCCCTCGAGATCAATCACCAACAAGGCCAACTGACTGCCCGGAGGCTCCCCGGCGGACCAGGCCTGATCCAGCTGTTGCCTGAAGAGCTTGCGCTGTTTCATCGGTGTCTGGCGTTTGTGCGGCGCTGTCTTTCTGGCATCGCGCCCACCGGCCAGCCGGTCGGTCGGGTCGGCCCGTTCGGGCGCCAGCGCTTGGGCTGTCGACAGCGCCTCATGGTCAAGTTGATGTCGACGGCGCAGCTCGCCCAGCAGCGCGCCGTTCAACACGTCCATCGCGGTGGCGCATTCGAGCACGCCGATCTGGATCTGGGCCCGCACATCGCTGACCGGCAGGCCGGAGTCGGTCACCAGTCGCTGCCCGACGATCTGGCGCAGCCTCGTCGGCACGGCGTTCAGTGCTTCGCTCCAGTCGACGAGCTGTCCATCGGTCGGGCCCAGCAGCGGCATGCGGCGCAGCAAGGCCAGGCTGGTCACAGGCGACCTGTCAGCAGCAGCACGATCACGATCAGCAAGACCAGCCCGAGGGCGCCGCTGGGGCCGTAGCCCCACGAGTTGCTGTGCGGCCAGGTCGGCATCGCGCCGACCAGCATCAGGACCAGCACGATCAGCAAAATGAGGCCGAGGCTCATGGTGTTCTCCTGTCACTGCCATCTACTGCCGAGACGGCAGGGTTGAAAAATCATTGCGGTTGGGGGTGCCCGCCGTGGTGGTCGTAGCGGTTGGGCACGCCGTCACCGTCGCGGTCCCCATCGCGGCGGTTCGGGATGCCATCGCGGTCACGGTCGCCGCGGGCCCACTGGCCACGCTCCAGCAACCAATGGCCGTCGCGCTGGACCCAGCGGGGCTGCCAGTACGCATAGCCCGGCCGCTCGCGCAGCCAGCTGCCGTTCAGCCACACATGACGGCCGTTGTTCCAGCCCCAATAGCCTGGCACCCACAGGTAGCCAGGCCGTGGCGCAGGGGCCACGATCAGCATCGGGGCGGGTGGCGCGATGCTGACCGAGACTCCCCATTGAATGGCCGCATGGGCGGGGGGTGCCAGCGCACCGGCGGCGGCCGCGATCGCGGCAGTGAGCATCAGCTTGGTCAACATGGTTTGTCCTTCCGGGCCTGTGGCCCTATGGCGATGGCGCTCCAGCCGCGGCCCGACGGGCTCGCCGGTAGGCGGGGTCATCGTGCGGTCGTGTCCCGCAATTGAAAGCTAGGCCAACCCGGCCTGCATGTCTGTGCGCTGTCGAACATGGGGCATCGCCAGCTTCATATGTTCGGCAGCGAACAGACCCGGCCGGCGCCAGCGGCTAGCTTGTGCGACGTGACCACAGGCGCCCTCTCGGACGCCAGCACGCGAGCGTGAAGGAGAGGCATGGGCCTGATGTCCCTTGAACACCGCAAGGCAGCCTACCGGGCCGACTGTGCGTTGCATGGCGCGGCCGGGGCCGGCCCGGCCATGCCGGAGTCACCGCGGTGACTCCGGCCTCTGCCGCCGAGCCGGCATGGACGACCTCGTCGTTTGGTGATGCGCCCGGCGCTTCGATCGTCGAGTTGTTGGCGCTGCGCGATCACACAGTGCACTGCCGCGGCGCGCACGTCGGTTTGTTCGTGCTGCGGTGCGGGGCCGAAGCGATGACTGGTTTTGTCGCGGCGCGCCAGGTGACGACGCTGGCGATCCTGTCGGCACTGGTCGGCCTCGCGTCGTGGTGGGCTTGAGGCCCGGCGCCGTGAACCGCCGCTGGCACCTTCTCACCCCCGCGCTTCAACGTCTGGTGCCGCGGGCCTCGACGGCACTCTGCCGCCTTCTGGATCCCCGATACGGGCCGCTGGAACCGCCGGTGCGCGCCGAGATCTTCGGCCTGCACCGGTTTGCCCAGCATGGCCGCAGCCTGGCCCATACGCACCGCGCCGAACGGGCAAGCTGGCGTTCGGGCACCTTCTTTCCGCGCCTGCGCGGCAACATCCTCGCGCTGCGCGAGGCGCATGGCTACATCGCCGCCCAGGCGGCTACCGGCCATGACATGAGCCCGGCGGCCGAATGGCTGCTGGACAACTTCCACCTGATCGAGGCGCAGCTCAAGGAGATCCACGAAGGGCTGCCGCGCAGCTATTTCCACGCGCTGCCGGTGTTGCAGGCCGAGCCGCTGGCCGGCCTGCCGCGTGTCTACGGTGTGGCCTGGGCCTTCGTGGCCCACACCGATGGTGGTTTCGACGAAGACCTGCTGGTGCAGTTTCTTGGCGCTTATCTGGAAGCGCGTGAGCTGAACCTGAGCGAGATGTGGGCGCTGCCAACGACGCTGCGGGTGGTGCTGATCGAGAACCTGCGCCGCCTGGCCCAACGCGTGGCGGCGCAGACCGCGGCGCGTGAACTGGCCAACCTGTGCTGCGATGACCCGCTGGCGCACCCTCTGCCGGTGCTGGAAACCTTGCGCGACCAGCTCGAACGGCGCGGCGTGGGCCTCGAGTTCGTGGCGCAGGTGGCCCTGCGCGTGCACGATGACGCCGGTGCGCCGGAGCCTGCCCTGATGGCCTGGCTGGCGCAGGCGCTGCCGGACCCGGCCGCCGCCCGCACGCGCCAAAGTGCAGGCCAGACCGCCGACAACCTGAGCGTGAGCAATGCGGTGAAATCGCTGCGCGCGATCGGCGACGCCGACTGGCCCGACCTGATCGCCCGCACCAGCACGCTGATGCGTTTGATGCTGCGCTCTCCGGTGTTCGAAGCCGAGCAGGTCGCCACCCGCGACCAGACCTTGCACGGCATCGAGCGCCTGGCGCTTCGCAGCGGCCGCAGCGAGCGAGCCGTTGGTGAGGCGCTGCTCGGGCTGATGCATGCTGCCGATGAACGCGAAGGCCCCACCACCGCCGCCCGCTATTGGTTGCGCGGGGCCGGCCTGCCGGCGCTGGCGCACGTGCTGGGGATGAACGAACGCGCCACGCGGCGTTGGCAAGGTCTGGCCCGCCATGCGGTCTGGCCGGTCTACGGTTGCGCGCTGCTGTTCAGCAGCCTGGGTGGCGTGGCCTGGTTGACGTGGCGTCACACCGACGCGCTGGCGACCATGCCCGGCTGGTTGACCGCGCTGGCCGCGGTGCTGATGCTGCTGCCTGTGTCCGAGACCGTGGTGGCGGTGGTCAACCGGCTGATCAGCGAATCGGTGCGGCCCCGGCACCGGCCCCGTCTGGCGTTGGCTGGCGGCATCCCGCTGGAGCACCGGGTGATGGTGGTGGTGCCGGCGATGTTGACCGACGCGGCGTCGATCCGCGGCCTCGCGCGCCGCCTGCTTTTGCACCACTTGGCCAACCCAGAGCGCCATGCGCAATTCGCCTTGCTCAGCGATGGTCTGGATGCCGACACCGCGCAGCTCGCTGGTGATGCGGCCTTGCTGGCCTGCGCGGTCGAGCATGTGGGTTTGCTCAACGCCAGCCACCCGGCCGAAGCGGGCGCGCCGCCGCGCTTCATCGTGCTGCACCGCGAGCGGCACCACAGCGACAGCGAGCAATGCTGGATCGGCTGGGAGCGCAAGCGCGGCAAGCTGGAGCAGTTGGTCACCGCACTGGCGGAAGGCTCGTCGACAGCCTTCGTGGACCTGGGCGAGACCTCGCGCATCGCCCCCGACACGCGCTACATCGTCACGCTCGACAGCGACACCCAGCTGCCGCCGGGGCGCCTGCGTGACCTGGTCGGCGTGGCCGCGCACCCGTACAACCAGCCGCGGCTCGACGCCAGTGGCCGGCGTGTGATCGGCGGCTACGGCATCCTGCAGCCGCGAATCGTCACCCCCTTGCCCAGGCGCGGCGAGGCGACGCTGTTCCACTGGCTGTTCTCGGGCCAATGCGGCATAGACCCCTACAGCGCCGCGACCTCCGAGGTCTACCAGGACCTGTTCGCCGAAGGCAGCTTCAGCGGCAAGGGCTTGCTGAACGTGCAGGCGATGCACGCGGTGCTGGGCGGGCGCCTGCCGGAAGGCCGTGTGCTGAGCCACGACCTGCTCGAAGGCTCGATGGCGCGCTGCGCCGCGGTGACCGACATCACGGTGATCGAAGAGGCGCCGTTCCACCCCGATGTGGCGGCCTCGCGGGTGCACCGCTGGGCACGTGGCGACTGGCAGCTGTTGCCCTTCCTCTTCCAGCCGGCGCGCTACCCGTTGAAGGCCGTCAACCGCTGGAAGATGTTCGACAACCTGCGCCGCTCGCTGGTGGCGCCTGCCTCGCTGGCCCTGCTGCTGTTGGCCTTGAGCGGCGCCGTCGTGTCGCCGTGGCTGGCCTTGGCGCTGGTGCTGGCCGCTCAGGTGGCCGGGCCGCTGATGGGGGCTGCCGCCGGGTTCTCGCCGCGGCGCGACGATGTGGCTCGCCTGCATTTCTTCGCCCACGCCGGCATCGAGTTGGGGCGCGCGTTGTGCGGTGGCGCGTGGCACCTGGCCTTGCTGCCGGCACAGGCCGCAGGGAGCCTGGACGCGATGGTGCGTGCGCTCTGGCGCATGGCCGTCAGCCGCCGTCTTCTGCTGCAGTGGACGACGGCGTCGTCGGCTCAGGCGGCGCTGCGCGGTGGCTTCGGCGCCACCGTGCGCCGACATGCCGGCGAGACCGTGCTGGCGATCGCGCTCCTTGGCGCCTTGATTGCGGTGGGCACACCGCACCCGTGGCTGGCGGCGGCGCTGTGCGCGCTGTGCGCGCTGTGGGCCGCCGTACCGGTCTGGGTCTGGTGGGGCAGTCGGCCCCGAGCACTAGGCGCCGAGATCCCCTTGTCGTCTGTTGACCGGACCTACCTCGAGGGCGTCGCACGCGACACCTGGCGCCTGTTTGAACGCTGCGTGGGCCCCGACGACAGGCACCTGCCGCCGGACAACCTGCAGACCTTGCCGCACGACATGGTGGCGCACCGCACCTCGCCGACCAACATCGGCCTGTACCTGCTGAGCGCCGCCTGCGCACGGCAGTTCGGCTGGATCACGCTGCCCGATCTGCTGGCGCGGCTGGAGGCGACATTGGCCACGTTGCTCACGCTGCAGCGGCACCGAGGCCACTTCCTGAACTGGTACGACACGCAGACCGGCGCGCCGTTGCTGCCGATGTACCTGTCGACAGTCGACAGCGGCAACTTCTGCGGCCACCTGCTGGCGACGGCCGCGGCCTGCCGGGAGTTCGCCGCCGCACCGGCCGCAGAAGATGCCGAAGCCGACGTCGTCCGACTGCAGGCAGTGGCCACCGACTTCGAGTCGCTGGCCTGGGCGCCCGACTTCGGTTTTCTCTACCACCGCCGGCGCCACTTGTTCCACATCGGCTATCGGGTGACCGAGCAGCAACTCGACGCCGGCTTCTACGACCTGCTGGCCTCGGAGTCGCGCCTGACCAGCCTGTTGGCGATTGCCAAGGGCGATGTGCCTGAGAGCCACTGGGTCGCCCTCGGCCGGCCGTTCTTTGCGGTTCGCGTCACGGCAGGACTGCGCTCGTGGTCGGGCTCGATGTTCGAGTACCTGATGCCCAGCCTCGTGCTCGACGAGCCACCCGGCAGCGTGCTGCACGACGCCTGCCGCGCCGCGCTGCACGAGCAGGTTCGTTTCGCGCGGGCCCACGCGGTGCCCTGGGGCATTTCGGAATCGGCCTACGCCGGGCGCGACCACACGCTGGCCTACCAGTACGCGCCGCAGGGCGTGCCGCGGCTGGCGCTGCGCCGCACGCCGCCCGACGAACTGGTCATCGCCCCTTACGCCACGGCGCTGGCGGCGCAGACCGATCCACGCCGTGCGCGCCGCAATTTCGAAGCGCTCGAATGGCTCGGTGCACGAGGGGTCTATGGCTTCATCGATGCGCTGGATTTCACCCCCGCTCGCCGCTCCGGTGTCGAGCCCTTCGCGCCGGTAGCCACCTTCATGGCGCACCACCAGGGCATGAGCATCGTCGCGCTGGCCAACGTGCTGCTGGGTGGCGTGGCGCAGCGCTGGGGCATGGCCCATCCGCGCATCGAGGCGGTGGCCTCGCTGCTGCACGAACGCGCGCCGCGCGAGGTGTCGCGCCTGCACGCACCGCCACCCGGCCCACCGCCGCTGGCAGCCGAGCGGCGCGCCCCGGGCCTGCTGCGCGATGTGCTGCCCGGCGCCGCGGCGCTGGAGCCGACCCACGTGCTGTCGAACGGCCGCTACAGCGTGACGCTGCGCGCCAACGGCGCCGGCAGCAGCCGTTGGGGCGCGGCCGGCATCACCCGCACCCGCGACGATGCCTTGCGCGACGCCTGCGGCAGCTTCTTCTACCTGCGCTGGGACCGGCAGCCGCAGCCGGTGTCGATCACCCAGCACCCTGCGCCCGACGCGGCCGCGCAGTACCGCAGCGTCTACCACGCCGACCGGGTCTGCTTCGATGCGCTGTGGCCCGATGTGCAAGCGCATTGCACCGTCTGGGTCAGTCCCGAAGACGACATCGAGTTCCGCCAGATCGAGCTGCAGAACCTGGGCGAGCGCAGCCTGGAGATCGAGCTGATGTCGGCCTTCGAGATCACACTGACCGACCCGCGTGCCGACGAGGCCCACCCGGCGTTTTCCAACCTGTTCGTGCAGGCCGCCTGGCAGCCCACCCACCAGGCGCTGCTGTTCGAGCGCCGGCCCCGCCTGGCCGGCGAGCCGGCGCTGCACGCGGCGCACTTCCTGGCCGACGGCGACCCGCAGGTGGCGGGCCTGCGTCTGCAGACCGACCGCCAGCGCTGGCTCGGCCGCAACCGCGCGCCCAGCCGGCCGCTGGCCTCGTTCGATCCGTTGCCGCCAGCACCACCGGCCGGCAGCGACCCGAAGGGCATCACGCTGGACACCGGCCTGGACCCGGTCTGCGCCCTGGCGGTGCAACTGCGCATCGCGCCCCGCGGCAGGGCCTTGCTGACCTTTGCCACCGCGGCGTCCGACCACGGTGCGACCTTGCAAGCGGTGATCGACAAGTACCGCCAACCCAGCCATGTGCAACGCGCGTCATTGATGTCGGCCACGCTGACCGGCATCCGCCTGCGGGCCTTGCGCCTGGGGGCTGTGGACTTTGCTGTCGTGCAGTCGTTGACCACGGCGTTGGTGTTGACGCTGGCCCGCCCGCCGGGCCGGGCCGTGCCGGTGGACGGCGTGCGGGCCGAGGTCTGCGACAGGCGCCTGCTGTGGCGCTTCGGTATCTCGGGTGACCGTCCGATCGTGCTGGTATCGGCCGGCGTGGTCCAGGGCCTGGGCTTGCTGCGTTCGCTGGCACAGGCGCTGCGCCTGTGGTCCTGGGGTGGCGTGGCTTGCGACCTGGTGGTGGTGAGCGCCGAGCCTGCGTCGTACCAGATGCCCCTGCAGCACGAGGTGGCCGCGCTGCGTGATCACCACGCGGCCGAAGAGGCGGCGCGGCACGGCCCGGCGTTGACCGGGCTGCACGTGCTGCACGCCGATGAATTGTCGGCCGACGAGTTGAGCACCTTGCAGGTGCTGGCCCGTGTGCGCCTGCAGGCCGACGGCCGGCCGCTGGTCCACCACGTGACCGAATGGGTCGAGCGCCACGAGCAGGCGTTCGAGCGGCGGCATGCCACGTCGACGCAGCCCGTTCGCCTGGCCCAGGGTGCTGGCAACGCCGCGCCGCTGCGGACCGGTGATTTCGTGCCTGACTCGGGTGAGTTTCGCTTCGAGGTAGGTGCCGGCCGACGGCCGGCGCGCCCCTGGGTCAACGTGCTGGCCAACCCGTCGTTCGGCTGCCAGGTTTCCGAGGCCGGCGGCGGCTACACCTGGGCCGTCAACAGCCGTCTGAACCAGCTCACCGCCTGGTCTAACGACCCGGTTGCGGACACCCCGTCGGAATGGTTCCTGCTGCAGGACCGTGACACCCGTGAGGTGTGGAACGTGGCGCCCTCGGCCTGGGGCGACGCGGGCGAGGGCTATCGCATCGAGCACGGCCAGGGCCACAGTCGCATCAGCCACCAGCGCGGCGAGTTAGCGGTCACCGCCTCGTGGTGCGTCGATGCCGACCATGCAGTCAAGCAGGTGCGCATCGTGGTGAAAAATCTTGGGCAGCAGACGAGCCATCTGCGGCTGGTCGGCATCGCCGAATGGATGATGGGCGCCAACCGGGCCGATCGCGGCACGGTGCACACCAGCCTGCTGCGCCAGCGCCTGCCGACGCAGAAGCTGACCGCCTTGCTGTGCACCCAGCATGAGCGTTCGGCCGGCTTCGGCATGGGCACCGCCTTCCTCGGCGCGGCCGGGCCGGCCGATGAGGTGGAAGACTGGAGTTGCGACCGGCGCGAATGCTTCGATGCCCGTGGGCGCCTGGTGCTGCCCGATCACTTCGGCCGCCGCAGCGGTGTCGGGCTCGACCCCTGCGCCGCGCTGTCGCTGCAGGTCAGCGTGGCGCCGGGCGAATCGGCCGAGCGGGTGTTTCTGCTCGGTTATGCCGACAACCCGGCGGCGGCGCGGCAGCTGGCCACGTTGGCTGCGGCGCAGGATGCGGGACAGCGCGTGGCCGAAGTCCGCGCGAACTGGGACCAGCTGCTCGGCGCGACCACCGTCCGCACACCCGACCCGTTGTTCGATGCGATGGTCAACCGCTGGCTGCTCTATCAGGCAGTGGCTTGTCGCATGTGGGCCAAGGCGGGCTTCTACCAGGCTGGCGGTGCCACCGGCTACCGCGACCAACTGCAGGACGCGATGGCGCTGGCTTGGGCCGCACCCGAGCGGCTGCGTGCGCAGATCGTGCTGGCCGCGTCGCGCCAGTTCGCCGAGGGCGACGTGCAGCACTGGTGGCATGCGCCGACGGGCGTCGGCGTGCGAACGCACTTCTCAGACGACTTGCTGTGGCTGGCCCACGCTTGCGTGCACTACCTGCGCACGACCGGCGACTCGACCTTGCTCGACGAGCGTGTGCCTTTCCTCGAAGGTGCGGCCGTTCCCGAAGGCGCCGAAGATGTCTACGAGACGCCAACCGTGAGCGCCGAAGAGGCGACCGTCTACGAACATGCGGCGCGCGCGATCGACCACAGCCTGCGCGTCGGTGTGCATGGCCTGCCATTGATGGGCAGCGGCGACTGGAACGACGGCATGAACCGCGTCGGCCATGAGGGCCGCGGTGAATCGGTCTGGCTGGGCTGGTTCCTCTGCCGCCTGGTGGCCGACTTCGCACCGCTCGCGCATGCGCGGGGCGACACGCCGCGCGCAAGGCGCTGGGAGCAGATGGCGCAGGGCTGGCGCGCGGCTTTGCTCGGCCCGGCCTGGGACGGACAGTGGTTCAAGCGCGCCTTCTTCGATGGGGGCCAGGCCCTGGGTTCACAGGCCAACCCCGAGGCACGCATCGACCTGATCGCGCAGGCCTGGGCGGTGCTGTCGGGTGTCGCGCCGCTGGACCTGAAGCGGCGCGCGATGGCGGCGGTCGAGGTGCTGCTGGTCGACCCCGAGGCGGGCCTGATCCGCCTGCTCGACCCGCCACTCGTGCACGCGGTGCCCAGCGCAGGCTACATCCAGGCCTACCCCCCCGGCGTGCGCGAGAACGGCGGCCAGTACTCGCATGCCGGGGTGTGGGCGCTGATGGCGCACGCCGAGCTGGCGAAGGTGCTGCCCGGCACCAACGACACCGCCTACCGCGACTTCACCTGGCTGAGCCCGGCGCACCGCGCCGCCCACCCGGTCCACGGCCTGGCGTATGGGATCGAGCCCTACGCGATGGCCGGCGATGTCTACAGCCAGCCGCCGCACGTCGGCCGTGGCGGTTGGAGTTGGTACACCGGCGCCGCGGCCTGGATGCACCGTGCAGCGGTCGAGGCCATCTTCGGCTTGCGGCAAGGCGCCCGGGTGCTGAGTTTCATGCCTTGCCTGCCGACGCATTGGGACCTGGCCGAATTGACGCTGCGGCGCGATGCGCTGTTCTTGCGTTTCATCTTCGTGCGGGCCACGGCGCCCACCGCGCTTGCGGCGGCCGCCGCCGCCGCGATGCCGCCGCCAGCCGGCGAGCCGATGCGTCTGTTGCGACGCTGCGAGGAACTGGCCTGGGCCGAGGTCGGCAGCAGCGCCTGCTTTGTCATCCCACTGCTGGGTGGGGTGAGGCCCGAGGCGGCACCCGGCGCGTTGACCGTAACCGCGGAGTTGTAGGTGGCCGCCCACAAGCAGGGCAGGAGCTGTCTGATGGACGTGCGTCGCTGCCAGCCTCACTCTCCACTGCGACGCATTGCAAGCTTTGTGTCACTGCCCGCAACGAAAGAGGAGTTCCCATGAACACCCGCACCGCACTCGCCACCACCCTGGCCGCACTCACCCTCGTCATCGCTTCCGGTTGTGCTGTCACGCGCGGCCAGGAGTCGGTTGGCGCCTATGTCGACGACGCCGCGATCACGACCGCGGTCAAGACCCGCTTCGTCGACAACCATGCGGTGGACGCCACCAGCATCCACATCGAAACGCTCAACGGCACGGTGATGCTCTCGGGCTTCGCCAAGGACGCCACCGAGAAGACGACCGCTGAACAGCTGGCCTGGAAGGTCCACGGCGTCAAGGCCGTGAAGAACGAAATCGCCATCCGCCCATGACGGGTACCGCGCGCGGTCAGGCGTCCTGATCTCGCGCCGTGGCCAGAGAGCCGGGCCTTGCGCCCGGCTTTTTCGCGTGCTCGGCAAACGACCGCCCGGCACGGCCGACTGAAGATCAGTGGGCGATGTTGCTGCTCTGGTGGCGCCAGTTCTTGGTCTGCGAAAAGATCTCGCCGCTGCCGTCGACGAACACCGCGTGCGCCTTGGCGTCGCCCTTGAGCTGGTCCATCATCCAGGCGGTGGGATAACCCAGGAACCCGTAGACGCCGTTGGTGCACAGCACGCCCACCGGCCCGCAATCGGGCTGGCCCAGCATGTCGTTGTGGCTGGTGCCGCGCAACGTGGCCCAGAACTTCGGCAGCGGCTCCGGCATGGCTCGGTAGTAGGCCGAATTCGACTGCAGCCCTTTCGCCCCCAGGGTCTGGTACGACGGCGAGATGACGGCGTCCAGGCTGCCGTTGAGGAAGAACACCGAGCCGGATGTCAGCTGACTCGTGTTGGTGCAGTTCTCCGGGCTGCTGCAGTACTTTTGCGCCGGCAGCGCCATCGCGATCGCGGTGCGGATGCTGCCGCTTGAATCACGCATCGCATTGATCACGCCGGTGGCCCCTTGCGAGTGGCCCATCGCGCCGATGTGCACGGTGTCCAGATGGCCGAAGAAGGGGCTGCCGGGGCGGGTGTTCTCTTTCACCATGAAGTTCGCCGCGTCACGGATCTCGGTGCCGACGCCGGTGTTCGGCTGACGCGACGCGACGATCGCGAAGCCCCAGCTCGCCAGATGGCGCAGAAGGTAGTCGTAGTACTGCGGCGCCGCGCCGGTGCCGTTGCCGAAGGTGATGATCGGCAGCGGCTTGTCAAGCTGGCCGAGGTCGCTCGGGGCATAAACGTCGAAGGCGTAGCCGGCCGAATCGCAGCAGCCGAACTCGGGATAGGCACTGACCGCGTACGGGCCGTTGTCGTAGTAATGCTTCTCGATCTGGCCGGTCGGCGCATTGGGTACCTTGGTCGGTACCTCGGCGACGACAGCCAGTGGCAGGGCCGTGGCAACAGCCAACGCGAGAAGGGAACGGATCACCGATGCTGGGCTCATGGCGGCAATGAAGTCGAAAGAGGTGCCGATCGTGTCATGGCCTGCGCGCCAGGGGTCGAAAGCCACCACGCCGTGCTTGCCTTCGTTGCCGAAAACGCGACGCGCCCGCGAATCTTCGTAACGCCCGGGTTTGCGTAGGAAGCCAACGCCGACCAGATCGGCCGCGCCGGCCCGCCCGGGTCTGCGGCCTTTCGACATTGGTTGACACTTAAATGGTTCACAATTAAAGTAATTTCGAATCCCTTGGTCCAGGTGGCCTGCATGAACATCGTCTGCATCGGCGGCGGCCCCGCCGGTTTGTATTTCGCACTGCTGATGAAGCAGCAAAACCCGGCTCACGACATCACCGTCGTCGAGCGTAACCGGCCGTATGACACCTTTGGCTGGGGCGTGGTGTTCTCCGACCAGACGATGGAGCACATGCGCCAGTGGGACTTGGTCACCGCCAACCAGATCGAGCAGTCGTTCGCCCACTGGGACGACATCGAGCTGCACATCAAGGGCCGGGTGATCCGCTCGGGTGGCCACGGCTTCGTCGGCATCGGCCGCAAGAAGCTGCTGAACATCCTGCAGGCGCGCTGCGAGCAGCTCGGCGTCAAGCTGGTGTTCGAGACCGAGGCCGAGTCGGACGCCGACTACCCCGACGCCGACCTGGTGATCGCCAGCGATGGCATCAACTCGCGTGTGCGCACCCAGCACGCCGCGGTCTTCAAGCCCGACATCGTCACGCGGCCCAACCGCTTCATCTGGCTCGGCACCAAGCGCTTGTACGACGCGTTCACCTTCCTGTTCGAGAAGACCGAACACGGCTGGTTCCAGGCGCACATCTACAAGTTCGACGACACCACCAGCACCTTCATCGTCGAATGCCCTGAGCACGTCTGGAAGGCCCATGGGCTGGACCAGGCGAATGCGGACGAATCTGTCGCGTTCTGCGAAAAGCTCTTTGCCGACAACCTGCGCGGCGAGAAGCTGATGACCAACGCGCGCCACCTGCGCGGCTCGGCGTGGCTGAACTTCCAGCGCATCACCTGCCAGCAGTGGTCGTTGTTCAACGGCCGCAGCCACGTGGTGCTGATGGGCGACGCTGTGCACACCGCGCACTTCGCGATCGGCTCGGGCACCAAGCTGGCGCTCGAAGACGCGATCGAGCTGACCAAGCAGTTCCGCGACCACGGCAACCACACCGAGGTGGGCAGCGAAGAGATCGCCGACGTGCTGCGCAACTACCAGGCCGAACGCCGCATCGATGTGCTGAAGCTGCAGAACGCGGCCTGGAACGCGATGGAGTGGTTCGAGAACTGCGGCGAGCGCTACTGCGACCAGCTCGAGCCCGAGCAGTTCATGTACTCGATGCTGACGCGCAGCCAGCGCATCAGCCACGAGAACCTGCGCCTGCGCGACAAGGCTTGGCTCGAAGGGTATGAGCGCTGGATTGCGGCGCGCGCCGGGCTCGCTGTGTCGGTCGATCAACATGGCCGCGCCGACGGGCCGCCCCTAGGCGTGGCAGCCCCCTCGGGGGGTGGCGAGGATCGCGGCAAGGCCGCGACCACAGCCTGGGGGCCCGTTCCGCCTCCCATGTTCACGCCCTACACGGTGCGTGGCGTGACGCTGAAGAACCGTGTCGTCGTCTCGCCGATGGCGCAGTACTCGGCGGTCGACGGCATCCCTGGCGACTACCACCTCGTGCACCTCGGTTCACGCGCACTCGGCGGCGCCGGCCTGGTGTTCGCCGAGATGACCTGCCCGAGCCCCGACGCGCGCATCACGCCGGCTTGCCCGGGGCTTTGGAACGATGCGCAGCGCGACGCATGGAAGCGCATCGTCGACTTCGTGCACCAGCACTCGGACGCGAAGATCGCGCTGCAGCTGGGCCACGCTGGGCCGAAGGGCTCGACCAACGAACCCTGGATCGGCCCGGGGGCGGACAAGCCGCTGGCGCAGGGCAACTGGCCGCTGGTGGCGGCGTCGGCAGTCCCGTATGAACTCGGTGTGACCGTCGAGCCGCGCGCGATGGACCGCGCCGACATGGACCGCATTCGCGAAGAGTTCGTCGCCGCGACGCGCCGCGCCGCCGAAGCCGGCTTCGACTGGCTGGAGCTGCACTGCGCCCACGGCTACCTGCTGTCGGCCTTCATCTCGCCGCTGACGAACCGGCGCACCGACGAGTACGGCGGCGTGCTCGCCAACCGGCTGCGCTGGCCGCTCGAGGTGTTCGCCGCGATGCGCGCGGCATGGCCGCAGGACAAGCCGATGTCGGTGCGCATCTCGGCCCACGACTGGGTCGAGGGCGGCATCACGCCGGACGATGCGGTCGAGATCGCGAAGGCCTTCAAGGCAGCAGGCGCCGACCTGATCGACTGCTCGTCGGGCCAGGTCAGCCCGGACCAGAAGCCGGTCTACGGCCGCATGTACCAGACGCCCTTTGCCGACAGGGTGCGCAACGAGGCCGGCATCGCGACCATCGCGGTCGGCGCGATCAGCGAGGCCGATCACGTCAACTCGATCATCGCTGCGGGCCGGGCCGACCTGTGCGCCGTCGCCCGTCCGCACCTGGCCAACCCGGCCTGGACGCTGCAAGAGGCCGCCAAGATCGGCTACACCGCGCTCGACTGGCCGGTGCAGTACCGCTCGGGCAAGAGCCAGATGGAGACGCTGATTCAGCGTGAGCGCGCCGCAGCCAAGGCGGGTGGTCAATGAAGCACGCCTTCATCACCGGCGCCAGCCGAGGCATCGGCGCGGCGATCGCCCATGCGCTGTACAGCGACGGCTGGACTTTGACGTTGACCGGCCGTGAAGCGCCCACCCTGCTGGCCGCCGAGCTGCACGCCTTCGCGGTGGCGATGGACCAGACCGATGCCGACTCGGTGGCGGCAGCATTCGAAGCCGCACGCGCCGCGCAGGGGCCGCTGACCGCGCTGATCAACAACGCCGGCGCGGTCGAGACGGCGCCGTTCGGCAAGACCTCGCCCGCGCAGTGGCATCGCATGCTCGATGTGAACTTGACGGGCCCGTTCTTGTGCTGCCAGGCGGCGCTGCCCGACCTGAAGGCTGCGGGCGGCGAGGGCCGCATCGTCAACATCGCCAGCACCGCTGCACTCAAAGGTTATGCCTACGTCTCGGCCTATGTGGCCGCCAAGCATGGACTGCTGGGGCTGACGCGCACGCTGGCGCTGGAACTCGCCAAGGACGGCGTCACGGTCAACGCGGTCTGCCCCGGCTACACCGAGACCGACATCGTGCGCGACGGCATCGCCAAGGTCGTCGCGAAGACCGGCCGCAGCGAGGCCGAGGCGCGTGCCGGCTTCACGCAGACCAACCCGCAAGGCCGCCTGGTGCAGCCGGACGAGGTGGCGGCGACGGTGCGCTGGTTGTGCTCGGCCGGCGCCGGCGCGGTCAACGGCCAGGCGATCGCCGTGTGTGGCGGTGAAACATGGTGAAGAAAAGCGCTGTTCCACTGGCTCGCCTGCTCGACGATGACCAGATCGGCATGGAGGCTCGCGCCGGCGACGCCGACCACCAGGCGTTGAAGGTCTGGCTGCGCTTGCTGGCCTGCACGACGCAGATCGAGACCGAGATCCGCCGCCGGCTGCGCAAGGAGTTCGGCATGACGCTGGCGCGCTTCGACTACCTGGCGCAGCTGCACCGCCACCCTGAAGGGCTGCGCATGAGCGCGTTGTCGCGCTACTTGATGGTGACCGGCGGCAACGTGACCGCACTGACCGACGACCTGGAACAGGAGGGCCTGGTGCTGCGCGAGACCGACGCCGAAGACCGCCGCTCGTTCAAGGTCGCGCTGACGCCGGCCGGCCGCAAGGCCTTCGAGAAAGTGGCCCAGGTGCATGAAGGCTGGGTCGTCGAGCTGCTGGCCGGCCTGGGCATCGACCAGAAACACGAACTGCATGAACTGCTGGGCAAGTTGCGCGTGCACTTGTCACAAGCCCCTCAGGAGAACGCATGACCGAATCCGTTGAACGCGTCGACCCGTCACTCGCGGCGGGGAATCGCACCACGCTGGCTGGCTACGCCGCGCAGCACTTCGGCTGGCAGGTGCACGAGGGCGTGGCCACCATCACGCTGAACCGGCCGGAGCGCAAGAACCCGTTGACCTTCGACAGCTACGCCGAGTTGCGCGACCTGTTCGCCAGGCTGCGCTTCGCGACCGACGTGCATGTGGTGGTGGTGCAGGGCGCGGGCGAGAACTTCTGCTCCGGCGGCGATGTGCACGAAATCATCGGCCCGCTGATCCGGCTGAAGGCCCCTGAGCTGCTGATGTTCACCCGCATGACCGGCGAGCTGGTCAAGACGATGCGCAGCTGCCCGCAGCCGATCATCGCGGCGATCGACGGTGTCTGCGCCGGTGCCGGCGCGATCATGGCGATGGCGTCGGATCTGCGTGTCGGCACGGCACGCTCGAAGACGGCCTTCCTGTTCAACCGCGTCGGCCTCGCCGGCTGCGACATGGGCGCCTGTGCGATGCTGCCCCGCATCATCGGCCAGGGTCGCGCGAGCGACTTGCTCTACACCGGCCGCTCGTTGCCCGGTGACGAGGCGCTGGCCTGGGGTTTCTTCAACCGCCTGGTCGCGCCAGAGAACCTGAGTGACGAGGCGCACGCGTGGGCCGCGCAGATCGCCGCCGGCCCGACCTTCGCCAACGGCATCACCAAGACCATGCTGCACCAGGAGTGGAGCATGACGATCGAGCAGGCGATCGAGGCCGAGGCGCAGGCCCAGGCGCTGTGCATGCTGACCGAGGACTTCGGCCGTGCCTACCGCGCCTTCGTCGCGAAGCAGAAACCCGTTTTCGAAGGCAATTGACGATGGCCACCGACCGCACCGATTGGCCTTTCTTCGACACACCGCACCGCGAGTTCGCCGCGGCGCTGGACGCCTGGGCGCAAGACACCGTGCGCGATGTGCACGGTGACCACGACCTGGACGCGACCTGCCGCCAGTTGGTCAAGCAGCTGGGCGACGCCGGCTGGCTGCGCCACGCGGTGGCAGGCCGGGACTTCGGTGGCGCGGGCGAAACCATCGACACCCGCACGATCTGCCTCGCCCGCGAAACGCTGGCGCGCCACAGCGGCCTCGCCGATTTCGCGTTCGCGATGCAGGGCCTGGGCTCGGGCGCCATCTCGCTCGCCGGCACGGCGGAGCAGAAGGCGCGCTGGTTGCCGAAGGTCGCCTCCGGTGAAGCATTGGCGGCGTTCGCGCTCTCCGAGCCCGAGGCCGGTTCCGACGTCGCCGCGATGCAGTGCACGGCCCGTGTCGAAGGCGACACGGCGACCCTCGACGGCGAGAAGACGTGGATCTCGAACGGCGGCATCGCCGATGTCTACGTGGTCTTCTGCCGCACCGGCGAAGCCCCGGGGTCGCGTGGCATCTCGGCCTTCGTCGTCGAGGCCGGCACACCCGGCTTCGAGATCGCCGAGCGGATCGACGTGATCGCGCCGCATCCGTTGGCGCGGCTGCGCTTCGCCAACTGCCGTGTGCCGCTGAGCCACCGCATCGGCGCAGCTGGCGAAGGCTTCAAGGTCGCGATGCGCACGCTCGACGTGTTCCGCACCAGCGTGGCCGCTGCGGCGCTGGGTTTCGGCCGCCGCGCGATGGACGAGGGCCTGGCCCGCGCCCGCTCGCGCACGATGTTCGGCGGTGTGCTGGGCGACTTCCAATTGACGCAGGCCAAGCTGGCCGAGATGGCGACGACACTCGACGCCGCCGCGCTGCTGGTCTACCGCGCCGCATGGCAGCGCGACCAGGGCCAGAACGTGACCCGCGAGGCCGCGATGGCCAAGATGTTCGCGACCGAAGGGGCGCAGCAGGTGATCGATGCCGCGGTGCAGCTCTGGGGCGGGTTGGGTGTGCGCAGCGGCGAGACGGTGGAGCGGCTGTACCGTGAGATTCGCGCACTGCGCATCTACGAAGGTGCGACCGAAGTCCAGCAGCTGATCATCGGCCGCGACGTGCTGAAAAACGGCTGAGGAAGCGCCGTTGGCGGTGCCGCCGGGAGGCGGCCACCAGCCGCTGAATTGACGCTTCTTGACAATCTGCGGCGAGGGCTGCGCCTGCGCCCCGGAGGGAACAGATTACGCCCGTTTTGGCGTGAATGTGCGCGGTTCTGGGGGCCACATTCGAAGCAATCTGCAGCCCGGGTGCTCGCATGATCGCGCCGCGGAACACCACAAAAGGCGGCGGGCAGTTCACCCACTGATCTGCCAGCCGCGGTGAGCCGGCGGCCCGTATCCACAAGATCGGGCGATCGCCGGCGCGAAGAGCCCGCCGGCCAGCCATCCATCCGGCTGGGCCGACTGAACGCGAGCATGGTGCCTGCCGGCCACCCCGGTGGCTCGTCGACGCCTGCCGCCCACCACCACAAGAGGAGACATCATGACTTCACCCCAACGATGGGTCTGGTCGGTCGTGGCCGCTGCGGCCATGACCGGTGCATCGACCCTCGCGCTGGCCACCGCCGGCGTGCCCCATGCCACGGTTGTAGAAGCCGCGCGCTGGCAGCAACAACAGCAAAGCCTGCTGCCCGCCGACCCCGGCGTGGCCCGCATCGGCGAGCACCTGGGCAAGGTCGGCATCACGCCGGCGCTGCTGCCCCTGCGCCGGGCCGACGACTTGTTGCCGCGACGCCAGGCCATCGGCGAGACCACGTCCGACTCGGCGCTGCCCTTGTCGCCCCGCGCGAAGGCAGCCCGCGCCGTGCAAAGCTCTCAGCGCTTCCAGCAGACGCTCGGACGTTTGGCCGGCGCGACATGCAGCGGCTCGGACTTCGTCGGCCGCACCGGCTCGAACCTGATCAGCTTCATCGACGCTGCCGACCTGAGCGGCTGCATGTACAGCCTGTACGTCGGCAGCGTCGACCAGTACCGCAGCGTGTTCAGCGACGCCAACATCATCACCGTGTCGAACGAGCTGAAGGCGCGTGCGGTGAACTACCAAGGCAACGACAGCAACCACTCGATGAACCTGCTGTCGTTCCTGCGCACCGCCGGCTACTGGAGCTTCATGAGCACCGCCGGCGACCCGTGGAACAACATCCCGCCGGGCAACCCGACGATGATGAGCGCCGCGCTGGCGTCGCTGATGCAGATCATCTCGTCATCGCATTTCTACGACAAGACCGAGGACAACGCCTTCTTCGTCAGCGAGGTCTACAAGACCACGCCGTCGGGCTGGGCGCTGCCGTTCGCGCCGTCGGCCAAGAAGTGGGTCGACCAGGTCACGCCCAGCACGCCGGCGATCGGCTACTGGACCAACGAGACCATCATGGCGGCGATGGGCGTTTTCTACTACGGCCCCTACCAGGCTGACTATGTCAACGCGGTGCAGAACGACGTCAGCTACGCCAAGAGCTTCGACGCCTTCCTGACGCGCAACATGGCGATGCTGGGCACCGCCGACAGCTACCACCAGGCCAACGCGATGGGCGAGCTGGTCCGCTTCGTGCAGTTCACGCCGCAGAGCACCCAGGTGCGCAACATGGCGACGGCCCAGATGCCGCACTTCCCGGTGACGCAGGACACGACGATCGACGTCTGGATGCGCGCCTCGAGCATGGTCGACGAGTACGACATCGCCAACTGCGCGGCCTATGGCACCTGCAATGGGCAGGACACGGTGGCTTCGATCAAGCTGCCGATCCGCTTTGCCTGCGGCACGCAATACGTGATCCGCTCGGAAGCGATGACCTCGGCCCAGCTGGATTCGACCTGCACCTCGGTGACCAAGGAAACCAAGTACTTCCATGGCCTGCTGGGCACCAGCAAGGGCAAGCCGGTGGCGGATGACCGCAACAAGACGCTCGAGCTGGTGGTGTTCGACAACTACAGCGAGTACGCGCGCTTCTCGGGCTTCCTGTTCGGCAACTCGACCAACAACGGTGGCATCTACCTGGAAGGCGACCCCTCGTGGCCGGGCAACCAGGCGCGCTTCCTGGCCTACCGCGCCGACTGGCTGGCGAACTTCGAGATCTGGAACCTGAACCACGAGTTCGCGCACTACCTGGATGGCCGCTACGACATGTGGGGCAGCTTCTCGGACTACCCGTTGACGGTGGGCGGTGGCGACCAGTCGGCCGTCTGGTGGATCGAAGGCTTTGCCGAGTACATGTCGTACAGCTTCCGCGAGCAGTACTACGCTGATGCCACGTCGCGCGCCCAGACCGCACCGCTGGCGCTGAGCGAGGTGATGCGCAATACCTATGACAGCGGCGCTGCGCGGGTCTACAACTGGGGCTACCTGGCCGCACGCTACATCGTCGAACGCCAGCCGCAGGAGCAGCTGACCTTCCTGCCGAAGATGCGCGTGGGTGACTACGCCGGCTACAGCAGCTACATCAGCAACCTGGGCACCTCGCTCGACGCCGACTTCGCCAGCTGGCTGAAGACCTGCGTCGGCGGTGGCAACACCACGTCAGCCAAGTGCACCAGCAAGGGCGTCGGCACCAAGCCGCTGCTTGACCCGTCGGCGATCGGCGCGTGCGAACTGGGCAGCAACGCCGCACTGGCCAACGGCTGCTCGCGTGCACTGACCAACGGTGGCGTGCTGTCGTACTACATCCGCATGAGCGACTGGGAAAAGGCGATCTTCCGCCTCAGCCAGGTCAGCGGCTCGGTCGACCTCTACGCCAAGGCGGGCGGCTGGCCGACCACGTCCGACTACGACGTCAAAGCCCACAGCGACGGCAGCGACGTCTCCGTCAAGCTGCCCGCCGACTCATCAGGCTGGTCGTACGTGATGGCGGTGCCTCGCACCGGCTTCCAGAAGGCCACTCTGCGGGGCATGTACAGCAAGCTGCCGTTCCCCGCGGAATAAGGCCCCCACGCCCCTTGCCCGGGGGCTGCTCCCCGAGGGGGCTCGCGCAGCGGACCGGCCAAGCCGGATCCGCGCACGCCGCTTGAAGGTGGGCAGCGCTGAGCGCGCCCAAGTGAAAAGCCCGGCCGCGTTTGCACGCGGGCCGGGCTTTCTTCTTCAACCGTCGTGCGACGGGCCTACGTCAGGCTGCCACACCCACCATCAGCTTGGCGGAGTAGCCGAGGTCAACCGAGCCCTTCATCTTGGCCATCTGCAGCGACACGCCGTCGCTGAACACGCCGTCGTGCGCGAAGTCGGGCACGGAGGTGTTCTGGCCGCGTGCCGAGTACAGCGGCGACGCGTAGACAGTCTTGGTCACCGACTGCGGGAAGGCCAGCTGCGAGGTCGCCGTGGCCGTGTGGCCGGTGTCCGCATTCAGGAAGACCTGGAAGTGGACGTGCGTGATGCGGCCCGAGTACCAGCCGGGGTAGATCATGTCGAAGTGCACTGAGCCCTTCGCACCGCTGATCTGGATGCCGCGCATGAAGGTCTGGCCGCGCGTGTCGTGGCCGGGCTGCTGGTAGCCGGAGTAGACGCCGTCCTTGTCGGTGCACCAGATGTAGACCGCGGCGTTGCTGATCGGCGCGCAGGCCTTGTTGACGTTGACCAGCTTCAGCGTCAGCGTCAGCGGCACGCCGGGGCGGCCCTCGGTCACGTCGCGGCGCATCATCGCGTCGTCGTCCAGCACACTGGCCAGCGGGTAGGGGCCGGCGGTTTCTTTCGGGATCAGCGCGCAGCTGCGTGCCGCCGAGTAGTCGAAGGCGTCGTACTGCTCGGCCCAGATCGACTCGGCCTGGGCCGGGCCCGCCAGCCCCATCAAGGGCACGGCGGACAAGGCGCCCAGGGTTCCCAGTGCCTCGCGGCGGCCGGGCAATTGGGGGGCATCGGAACGGTGGGAATCGTCGGACATGGTCTCCTCCTGGCTAAAGGCTGTCGGAGAGCGCAGTCTTGTTGCGCCTCGTTGCTGAAGCGTGAACACTAACGCGCAAGTCTGACATCACGAGTGACCGGCCGCATCAGGTTGTGACGCGGCGTGTGCGCGCCGCAGCGGCGACGACGTGCCGGAACAGATCGCGGGCTCGACGTCAGTGGGAGTGGCCGTGGGGATGGCCATGGTCGTGGCCGTGTCCGCCGTGCGGGTCATGCCCCGCCGGCCCACCGGGGCCGGCCGCATGCAACCGGCAGGCGTGGGCAGTGGTGCCGCGCTCCAGCTGCAGCGTGCTGTGGTGGATCGCGAAGCGCGCCTCCAGCGCGTTGGCCGTCTCGTCGATGAAGGCATCGCCGGGCGGGCCGTCGGGCATCACCAGGTGCACCGTCAGCGCCGTCTCGGTGGTCGACAGGGCCCAGATGTGCAGGTCGTGCACATCTGTCACGCCCGGCAGGCCGCGCAAGTAGTTGCGCACCGCCGCCGCCTCGACATGCGGCGGCACGGCGGCCAGCGCCAGGTTCAGTGATTCGCGCAACAGGCCCCAGGTGCTGGCCAGGATGACGACCACGATCAGCAGGCTCAGCAGCGGGTCGATCAGGAACCAGCCGGTCTGGCGCATCACCAGGCCGCCGATCACCACGCCCAGCGACACCGCGGCGTCGGCCGCCAGGTGAAGAAAGGCGCCCCGCAGGTTCAGGTCGTGCGCGCTGCCCTTGGCAAACAGCCAGGCCGACAGGCCATTGACGGCGATGCCGATGGCGGCCACCACCATCACCAGGTTGCTGGCAACGGCCGGCGGTTCGGCAAAGCGGCGGATGGCCTCCCAGCCGATGCCACCGCAGGCCACCATCAGCAGCGTGCCGTTGGCCAGCGCCGCCAGGATCGAGCTGCTGCGCAGGCCGAAGGTGAAGCGCTCGCTCGGTGCCCGGCGCGACAGCACCGCCGCGCCCCAGGCCAGCGCCAGGCCCAGCACGTCCGACAGGTTGTGGCCGGCATCGGCCATCAGCGCGGTCGAGTTGGCCAACAGCCCGTAACCGAATTCGACGCACACGAAGACGGTGTTCAGCGCAATCGCGAGCGCAAAAGCGCGGCCAGCTTGGGCCGGGTCGCCATGGGCATGGCCATGGTGGCCGCCGTGGCCGTGCGCGTGGTGGTCGTGTGCTGCCCCATGGCCATGGTCGTGCCCAAGCGCATGCCCGTGCTCATGACCATGGTCGTCGTGGTGGTGGTGGTGCGGCTCGTGAGGGTGCTCGTGCTTGCTGGCCATCGGCTCAGTTTCCCATGGGGCCACGCCTTGCGGGGGCATGTCCGGGGATGGCGAGCGGGTGGTGCCGGCTTAGGGCAGCATCGACCGCTTTCCGCTCCTTCACCCCTTCACCCTTTCAGCGCCAGGAGATCTGCATGACGTCGACAGTGACCGACAAGGCCGCCATTTTTCGCCAGCTGCACGAGCGGCCCGGCGTGTTCGTGATCCCGAATCCCTGGGACGCCGGCTCGGCCAAGCTGCTGGCCGGGATGGGTTTCGAGGCGCTGGCCACCTCCAGCGCGGCCTCGGCCATGGCGCTGGGCCGAACCGACTACCAGCTGACCCGTGAAGACGCATTGGCGCATGCGCGGGCGATCGTGCAGGCGACCGAGCTGCCGGTGTCCGCCGATCTCGAAAACGGCTTTGGCCACGCACCCGAGGTGGTGGCGCAGACCATCCGCCTGGCCGCTGAAACCGGCCTGGCCGGCGGCTCGATCGAAGATGCGAGCCAGCAGCCTGGCAGCCCGATCTACGACCTGGGCCAGGCGGTCGAGCGCGTCGCGGCCGCTGTCGAAGCCGCGCGTTCGCTTGGCCGGCCTTTCACGCTGACAGCGCGGGCCGAGAACTTCCTCAACGGCCGCGAAGACCTGGACGACACGATCCGCCGCCTGCAGGCCTACGAGGCGGCCGGTGCCGACGTGCTGTTCGCGCCCGGGCTGCCGAGCCTCGAAGCGGTGAAGGCCGTGTGCAGCGCGTTGAAGAAGCCGGTCAGCTTCATGGTCGGCATCCCCGGCAAGTCGTTCAGCGTGGCCGAACTGGAAGCGGCCGGCGTCAAGCGCATCAGCCTGGCGACCTCGCTGTACCGCGCCGCGATGAACGGGCTGAAAGCGGCGGCCGAAGAGATCAAGCGCGACGGGACCTTCGGCTACCTGAACAAGCGTTAGGTTTCCAGGAACCGCTGGGCGTCGAGCGCCGCCATGCACCCGGTACCGGCCGAGGTGATGGCCTGGCGGTAGACGTGGTCCTGCACGTCGCCAGCCGCGAACACGCCCGGCACGCTGGTCATGGTCGCGAAGCCGTTTTGGCCCGAGCGGATGAGGAGGTAGCCGTCCTTCATCTCCAGCTGGCCTTTGAAGATGTCGGTGTTGGGCTGGTGGCCGATCGCGATGAAGCAGCCTTTCAGCGACAGCTCGGTGGTGGCATCGCTCATCGTGTCTTTCAGGCGCACGCCGGAGACGCCGCTTTGGTCACCCAGCACTTCGTCCAGCGTCTTGAACAGGTGCAGCTCGATCTTGCCCGCGGCGACCTTGTCCATCAGCTTGTCGACCATGATGGGCTCGGCGCGGAACCTGTCGCGCCGGTGCACCAGGTGCACCTTGCTCGCGATGTTCGACAGGTACAGCGCCTCTTCGACCGCGGTGTTGCCGCCGCCGACCACGCACACCGTGTCGCCCCGGTAGAAGAAGCCATCGCAGGTTGCACAGCCGCTGACACCGCGGCCCATGAAGGCTTCTTCAGACGGCAGGCCGAGGTACTTGGCCGAGGCGCCGGTGGCGATGATCAGCCCGTCGCAGGTGTAGCTGCCGGAGTCGCCCTTCAGCTTGAAAGGGCGTTGCGACAGATCGACCTCGTTGACGTGGTCGAACACGATCCGGGTCTGGAAGCGCTCGGCGTGCTGCTGGAATCGCTGCATCAGCTCGGGGCCTTGCACGCCCATCACGTCGGCGGGCCAGTTGTCCACATCGGTAGTGGTCATCAACTGGCCACCTTGGGCCATGCCGGTGACCAGCAGCGGCTTCAGGTTCGCGCGGGCTGCGTAGATGGCCGCCGAGTAGCCGGCGGGGCCGGAGCCGAGGATCAGGACTTGGGCGTGGGTCGTCGATGTGCTCATGGGGGCAAGGTTCAAAGCTTGGCGTGATCAAGGCGGCGGGCGAAGGCTTCGGCCTTCTCGAAGCCGATGGTGCGGGCGCTGGCGACCTCGGTGCCACGCGCGTCGAAGAAGATCACCGCCGGTGGGCCGAACAGGCTGAAGCGCTTCATCAGCGCCTTGGCATCGGCGCTGTCGGCCGTCACGTCCGCCTGCAACAGCAGCGCGCGCTCCAGCCGCGACCGTACGGCGGCGTCGCGAAAGGTCAGGTGCTCCATCTCCTTGCACGAGACGCACCAGTCGGCATAGACATCCAGCACCACCGGCCGGCCGGCCGTGCGCAGTGCTTCGTCCAACTGCTGCACGCTCGTGATGCGTTGGAAGCTCGGGCCTTCGGTGGTTGCAGCTGCCGCGGTGCTGATGACCGCTCCGCCAGCGCGGGCCAAGTGGCGCAGCGGTTGCACCACGCTGTCGCCGCCCGACAGCGCACCGGCCATCAGCGCGACGCCCCACAGCGCTGCCACACCGCCCACGCCACGCCACAGACGCCAGGTGCCGGTCTCGAACGCGCCGAGCGTAAGCACGGCAGCGAGCACGCCGGCGCCCAGCACAAACATGAGGACCGGCGCCGGCAACACCGGCGACACCAGCCACAGCGCGACCGCCAGCAGCATCAAGCCGAAGAAGGTCTTGACCTGCTCCATCCAGCGGCCGGCGCGCGGCAGCAGGCTGCCAGCCGACAGGCCCAGCAGCAGCAGCGGCACGCTCATGCCGGCGGCCAGTGCGAACAGCGCCGCACCGCCGAGCAGCACGTCGCGCGTCTGGCTGATGTAGACCAGCGCCCCGGCCAGCGGCGCGGCCACGCAGGGCCCCACCAGCAGTGCCGACAACCCGCCCATCGCGAACACCGCCAGGTGGCGGCCGCCCGAGAGCTGGTTCGATGCGTTGTTGACGCGTTGCTGGATCGCAGCGGGCATCTGCAGTTCCCAGACACCGAACATCGACAGCGAGAGCAGCGCGAGCAGCGCCGCAAAGCTGCCCAGCACCCACGGGTTTTGCAGCGCGGCGGCAAAGCCCGAGCCCGCCAGGCCGGCCGCGACGCCAGCGGCGGTGTAGACCAGCGCCATGCCCAGCGAGTAGGCCAGCGCCAGCGTGAAGCCGCGCCGCCGTGACACCGGCGCCCCCTGGCCGACGATGATCGACGACAGGATGGGCAGCATCGGCAGCACGCAGGGCGTGAACGACAGCAGCAGCCCGCCGAGCAGGAACATCGGCACCACCTTCAGCAGGCTGCCGGACGACAACGCGCTGGTCTGGCTGTCCTCGTCTTCGGTGACCGTGGCGGTGGCCTGTGCTGCAGTGGCTGGCGAGGCCGCCGGCGCGGCTTCTGCAGCAGGCGTTGCAGGTGCCGTGAACAGATCACCGGCAGGTTCCCACGCGGCCGTCAAGGCGCCCGCCGCGTCGCGCACCAGGTGCACCGTGCCGCGCTCCGGCGGGTAGCACAGGCCGCGGTCGGCGCAGCCCTGGTAGCCCACCGCCAGCGCTGCCGCATGCAGGCCGGCGGGCACGGCTTGGGTCACCTGCACCGTGCCTTCCCACAGCGTCATCGTCTGGTTGAAGTTGGTGTCGAAGTGCTCGCGGCCCGATGGCAGCGTGGCAGCCGGCAGTGGGCCGAGCGTCGTGTCGGCTTGCTGCAGCGTGAAGCGCTCGCGGTACAGGTGGTAGCCCGGTGCGATCACGAAGCGGATCTGCAACGCGTGGTCGGTACCGAGGGAGTCGACGCTGACTTGCGGCCGGAAGGCTTCGGCCGGGTCGAGAAAGGTCTCGTCGGCGGCGCGCGCCGCGGGCAGCAGCGTAGCCGCTGCGAGCAGGCCGGTGGCGAGGTGCCGGGCCCAGGTGAGCAGGGTGTTCATGGAATGCAGACGGAAGCGGTGTGTGCGGGAAGGGCGGGGAGTGAGGGGGTGAATGGAAAGATCTCGTTAGAGTCGATGCGGCCGGCGGCGTCGATGGCCAGGAAGGCGACGCCTTGGTCGCGCAGGAAGTCGGCACCATCGGGCCCCAGCAGCATCGCGATCGTGGCCAGCGCGCCGGCCGCGGCGCAGACCGGCGCCACCACGCTGACCGACTGCCAGTGCGTCACCGGCTGGCCGCTGCGCGGGTCCAGCACATGGCAGCAGCGCCGGCCTTCGGGTGTGATGAAGAAGCGCTCGTAGTCGCCGCTGGTGGCCAATGCACCGTCGCGCAGTTGGACCGAAGCGCACAGCGAACCGACCTCGCGCGGATGCTGGACGCCGAAGCGCCACGGGCGGCCGTCGGCCCGCGGCCCGAGCACCCGCAGGTCGCCACCGAGGTTGACGAAGCCACGGCACAGGCCGGCCTGGGCGAGCACGCTTTGAGCGCGGTCGGCCGCGTATTCCTTGCCGATGCCGCCGAAGTCGAGTTCCATGCCAGCCTCGGGCAGCCACAGCTGGTGCTCGTCCCAGGCGACGCGGCGCCAGTCCACCAGGGGCCGCAGTGCCTCGAGCTCGCCGGGGGCCGGCACGCGGCCAGCGCGGAAGTCCCAGGCCTTGCGCAGCACGCCGCTCGTCAGGTCGAACAGGCCACCGCTTTGGCGATGCAGCTGGTTGGCAAAAGCCAGCAGGCCGGCGGTCTCGGCATCGATGGTCGTGGCCTGGCCGCTGCCGGCAGCGGCGTTGATGCGCGAGACGACGCTGTCGCTGCGGTAGCGCGAGTACTTGGCCTCGATGCGCTGCACCTCGGCCATGGCCTCCTGCGCGGCGGCGTGCACCGCGGCATCGTCGTCGGCCACGACGATCTCGCAGTGCGAGGCCATCGCGCCAAAGCGCAAATGCCAGCCGTCGTGGTCGAGCTGAGGCACTGGAGCCCCTCGGCCGATGGGTACATCGGCCGATCCCCCGAGGGGATGCGGGCCGGCTTGGGAGCGGCCCGGCGCTCGGCCCGCTGGCTGAGGTGAGCCCATTGGGTTCATGGCGGGACGGTCAGAAGCTGCGCGACAGGCCGAGCTGCCACCAGCGGGCCGAGAACGGCGCCAGGCCCGGCGAGCCGTCGCCACCCAGTCGCCAGTCGCCGCGCTGCTCGTAGCGGCTGTAGCTCAGGTCCAGCTTCCACTGGCGGTCCACTTGCCAGTCCACCCGTAGCCCGGCGGTGGCGGCGCCGAAGGCCGACAAGCGCTGGTCAGCCGAGTAATGAGTCAGGTTGCTGAAGCCTGACGGGAAGGGCGCGCCGAGCGTGGCGTCGTAGACCGGGTCGTAGTAGAAGCGCGCGGCGCGCTGCGTCGTGTAGCGCAGCATCGGCGTGACGGTCCAGCCCTCGGCCACTGGCTGCACCCAGGCGGCATCCAACGTGTGGGCGCGCACGCCCCAGCTGTCGTCGTAGAGTCGCCAACTGGTGCGCAGCGTGGCGCCGATCGCCTCGACATGGTGGTTCCAGCGCAGCAGCGCGGTGGTCTGGCGGCGCTCGTCGGGCCGTGCGTCAGGGAACTTGTAGGGATCGGAGTAATAGCCCTTGCCGAAGCTCGCACCGAGGTTGAACTGCACCACGTCGACCTTGGTCCAGGCCTGGGTGACGCCGGCCATCAGCTGCCAGGTGCGGCGACGCTCGTCGAGCGTCGGATCGTTGGTCGAGCCGATCTCGTCGTCGCTGTAGGCCAGGCCCAGGTTCCAGGTGCGGTTGTTGTCGTCGCTGGACATGCGCCATTCGCCCGACAGCGTGTTCGAGCGGTAGTCGTGTTCGGAGGAACTCGCGGCGCCGACGGACCAGGCTTGGCGGTCGGCATAGTGCGTCAGCTTGACGTCGCCCGCGGTGCGCGAATCGTCCATCTTCGACGCGCCCGAAACGGCACTGTGGTACCGCGGCGAGGCGCCCGAGACCGCGTCGTTGACGAGCGAGCCTTCGAGCGACCAATGCGCGTCCAGCGGCGCCAGCACATAGATCGACGGTGCGTTGACCTTGACCTTATCGAGCCCCGGCTGCCAGTCGCGGTAGTTGGAGAGCTTCAGCGCCACGACGCCTTGCTCGGGTGCGGTCTCGGCATGCGCCACGGGCGCCCAAATGCCTGGCAATAGCAGTGCGGCAGCGAGGACGCCATGAGCGCGCGCAGCGCCGCTCACTTCAAGTGGCGTGCGCGGATCCGGCTCTGCCGGTCCGCTGCGCGAGCCCCCTTGGGGGGCAGCGACCGGAAGGGAGCGTGGGGGCGACATTCCTTCAGTTGCAGCCACAACCGCCTCCTCCGACGCCGTAGCCGCCGGATGCGTTTTCTTTACTCGCGTAGATGTGCTGATCGAAACGATCGGCCAGCGGGTCGCCGGCCATCGTCATCTCGGGCTTGGCGAGTGCGCGCTTTTCCCAGGCCTGGGGTGCTTGCAGCGCGCAACCGGCGAGGGCTGCGGCGGCGAGTGCGGCCGCGAAGATGCGGACAAAGAGTGAACGGTTCATCGGTGATGGGTCCAATCGGTCAAGAGGCGCCGAGCACGGCGGCGATGCGCGCCTCGAGCGGGGCGATGTCGTCGTCGCGAAAGCCGGCGTGCGTGGCGAGGACCTTGCCGTCCGCGCCGAGCAGCACCGAGCTGGGCATGGCCTTGATGCCGAAGCGGCGCGCGGCCTCGGCCGTGGGGTCGAAGGCCAGCGTGAACTGCGCCGGCCATTGCGCGAGAAAGCGCTGCGCGTCGGCCGCCTGGCTGTCGACGTTGACCGCGACCACGCGCAGGCCCTGTGGCCCGAACTTCGCTTGCATGCGGTTCATCCACGGGAACGACTGCCGGCAGGGGCCGCACCACGAGGCCCAGAAGTCGATGTAGGTGGCGCGGGCCTTGCCGTCGAACAGCGGCACCGCGGCCTGGCCCGCCGCGCCGGGCACGCTGGTGATCGGCAAGGCCTGGCCGGCCTCGATGGCGCGGGCGGCGCGAGGCAGGACGAGCGCGGCAGCGCCCAGGCCGGTGGCCTGGAGCAGTGCGCGGCGAGACAGGGGGGCGTTCATGATTTGCTCCTTGCTCACGTTCATCTCAAGCACGGCGGCGACGGCGCCACGCCAAAAGGCCAGCCAGCGCGGCCATCAGGATCAACAGCGGATCCGCGGCACCGGTGCCGGCACCCAAGGTGCAACCACCACCGCCTTGGTTCGAAGGCTCACCGGCACCGCCTTCGCCGCTCAAGCCGACCGCGACGTTGCCGGCCGGCATGTCGCCGGTGAGGGTCAGCGTGGCGGTCTCGCTGGCATCGGCGGCCGTGCCGGCCCACGAGACCGCGAGCGTGCAGCTCGCGCCGGCCGCCAATGCCACCGGTGCGGTGCCGCAACCGCCTGCGCCCGTGCCGCTGACGCCGAAGCGCGTGCCGCCGCTGAGCGCGAGCGCGCTGAGGTGCAGGTCGGCGGTGCCGGTGTTGGTCAGCGTCAGCGTCTGCGCTGCGGCGGCGCCGCTGGCCGGTGCGACGAAGTCGAGTGACTCGGCCGACAAGCTCAGTGCCGGGGCGGCAGGTGCGACGCCGGTGCCGGCCAGTGCGACAGCATCGGGCGTGCTGGCGTTGTTCGCGCCCACGGCCAAGCTCGCGCTGCGCGCGCCGGTGGCCGTGGGCGTGAAGCCGAGGACCACCGTGCACTGCGCACCGGCGGCCAGCGACTGGCCCGCGCTGCAGCTTGAGCTGCCATCGATGCGGAAATCTGCCGCATGACTGCCGCCGAGCGTGAAATCACCGATCGTGGCCGTGCCGTTGCCACTGTTCGACAAGGTCAGCGTATGGGTCGCGGCGTCGTCGCCGACGGGGACGCTGCCGAAGTCGACCGCCGAACCGCCGACCCATTGCAGATCGCCGGAGGTGGCCAGCACGCCGGTGCCGGTCAGGCCCACGCTGTGCGGCGAGCCGCTGGCGTTGCTGCTCACGCTCAGGCTGCCGCTGGCTGCGCCGGCGCCGCTGGGCGTGAAGACCACACTGATCGCGCAGCTCGCGCCAGCGGCCAGCGTGTTGCCGCAGGCGTGGCTGGCGTTGAAGGGGCTGGCGGCCGTGATCGCGCTGATGCTCAGCGCGGCGCTGCCGCTGTTGGTGAGTGTCACCAGGCGTGCGGTCGAGCTGCTGCCGACGGTGACGCTGCCGAAGGCCAGGCTGGCGGGTGCCAGGCTCGCTTGTGGCGTGGCCACGGCTTGGCCGGTGCCGCTGAGCGACACGGTGGCATTGCCGTTGGACGCGTCGGACGCGAGCGTCAGCGAGGCGCTGCGGCTGCCGGTGACGCTGGGCGTGAAGCGCAGGCTCAGCGTGCACGAACCACCCGCGGCCACCGGCGTGCCGACCGCACAGCCACCGCCGGCGCTGTAGTCAGCCGCGGCACTGCCGCCGAGCGTGATGGCGCTGAAGTTCAGAGCCGCGTTGCCGGTGTTGCTGACGGTCAGCGTCTTGGCGCTGCTGGTCGTGTTGACCGTCTGGGTGCCGAAGGCGGCGCTGCTGGCGTCGAGCGAGATCGTCGGCACCGCGGCGGCCAGGCCGGTGCCCGACAGCTTGATCGGCACCGTGGTCGTCAGCCCGCTGTGGCTGATGCTGAGCGTGCCGCTGCGGCTGCCCGCCGTGGTCGGTGTGAAAGCAGCCGTGATCGTGCAGCTGCCGCTGGCGGCCAGCGAGGCGCCGCAGGTGCCGCCGCTGCGCGTGAAATCACCGCTCACGCTGGCCGCAAGGTTGCTGAGCGCCGCCGTCCGGCTGGCGCGCACGGTGATGGTCTGCGTCCCGCTGGTCTGGCCGACAGTCGTCTGCGCGAAGCTGAGCGAACTCGGCGCGTTGCCGAGGTAGGCGGCGATGTCCTCCAGGTCGCTGGTCGACAGCGACGACAGGCCGGACATGGCGCCGACGTTGTTGATGGCCGAGCGAATCATCGACGGGCTGTTGCGGCCGCGGTCGATCGTGGCGGTGGAGGCCACCGAGTGGCAGCCCGAGCAGTTCTGCGAGAACTTGGTCGTGCCCAGGATCGGGTCGGCGGCGTGGCTGGCGACGGGCCAGGCCAGCACAGCGGCCAGCCCGAATGCGAGCCAGAGGTTGCGGGAAGTCGTCACGTGGTCTTCTCCATGGGTCAGTATTGATAATTGGTTACACGAGCGAACACGGTTCGGCCATCAAGGGCCATGGGTGGCGAGCCACACGAGGTTGAAGCCGGCATGCCAGGCCACGCAGGGGGCGAGCCGGCCGCTGCGCGCGAACACGAGGCCGATCCATGCGGCCGGCAGCGCGGTGGCTGCCGCACGCCAGGCATCGGCCTGGTCGCGGGCGAACAAGAGGTGCGCAAGACCAAAGGCCAAGGCGCTCAGGCACACGGCGGCGCCTGGGCCGAAGCGGCGCGCCAGCGGCGTCTGCAGGCCCCAGCGCCACACCACCTCTTCGCACCACGGGGCCAGCCACAACGATCGCAGCACGCTGCCCGCAGGCAACAGCGCCAGGCCGATCAACGAGACGCCCAGCCATGAAGCCAGCGCAGCGACGCTCGGTGCGCGCTCGGCAGGGCGGGGAGAACGGCAGGCGATCATGGGCGGTGACTTGGCTGACGACGCATCGCCTCATCGCGCTGCGTCACTGCGTAGGTACCGCCGTTGTGCGAAACGGTTGTCGCCGGAAGCCGGCGTCACGAAATTAGATGTTTGTGAAAGTGACCGAGCCGAGTCGACTTCAGCTGCAGTGGCAGCGCGGCTCGACAGCCTCGAGCACGCGGCAGGCATTCAGCGGCACAGGGGGCTGGAGGCTGCCTTGTTCGCGCAGCAGCTTCTCGATGCGCGGGCCGTCGAAGCCAGGGTGGTGCTGCAGCAGCAGCGCGGCCAGGCCGCTGACGTGGGCGGCGGCCATCGAGGTGCCGCTGGCGAAGTCGTAGCGGCCACCGGGCATCAGCGTCAGCACTTCGCGCGCGGGGGCACCGAGCGCGCCGGCCTCGGGCGAGGCGACGTCCTGCACCGCGATGACCCCCGGCACGCCGAGCGGAAAGCCGTCGCGTGCGCCACCTGGTGGCATGGCACCCACCACCACCATGCCGCGTGCCAGCGCGACCCGCAGCAACTTGGTGAGCAGTTCGTCGGCCGGGCCGCCCAGGCTGAGGTTGATGACCTGGGCGCCGCGGTCGATGGCCGTGGCCAACGCCTGCGACAGCGTGAAGGAGTTGCAGCTCGCGCTGCCGTCGCCGCGTTCCCAGCAGGCTTTCAAGGCGATCAGCCGCGCACCGGGCGCGACGCCGACGATGCCGGTCGCATTGCCCGGCTGCGCGGCGATCAGCCCGGCCACTTCGGTGCCATGGTGGTCGCGCTGGAAGCGCGCAGCATCGTGGTCGACGAAGTTGGCGGTGGCGGTGGGCACGCCCACGAGATCCGGGTGCTCGGTGTCCATGCCGGTGTCGATCACTGCGACACGCACGCCGTCGCCGCGTGCGCAGCGGTGCGCCTGCGGCACGCCAAGGCCGAGCAGGCCGCGTTGCAGCGGCAGGTAGGGGTCGTTGTAGGGCAGGTCCTGCGTGCCTTTGCCGACGATGGCCGGCGTCACCGTCGTGGCTGGCGTGGCGGCCGGCTCACCCAAGGTGCCGAACTCGTTCAGCGGCTGCGCCAGCGTCACACGCGGGTCCCGCGCGAGCGCGCTCAGCACCTCGCCGCGCGAGGCGCCATCGGGGATCAGGAAGGTCGCGCAGTGCAGGCCGAGCGAGCGGATCGGCCACGCGTCCAGTGGCCGCAGGCCATGGCTGCGCGCAACCTCTTCCATCAAGGCCTCGGCGCGGATGCCGGCCACATAACCCGGTCGCTTGGCGTACAGCCCGGGTGTCGTGCCGGACGACAGCGGCAGCTCGCCCACCACGTTGGCCACCGCGATGACGACGACGCGGCCTGCCTCGCCGGCAGGCGCGCCGCCGATCAGCGGCGACGCGGGCGGCTCGACGGATTCAGCATGAGCGCAGGCCAGCGCCAGCACGCCGGCAAGCGTGCCCACGAGGGCCCGTCGCGCCAGGCGACGTCGCCAGCTCACCGCGCGGCCGCCGCGCCGACGGGCTCGGCGAAGGCGACGGCCGGCGAGCGGCGCAGTTCGGCAGCGAGCGCATCGAGATCGCGCGTGGGCGGTGTCGCGGCCGAGCCCAGCGTGAAGACACCGGCCTCGGTCGGGCCGCTGACGACCACGAGGCCATGCCTGACCAGCAAGGCCTGCAGCTCGCCGATCGAGCGCTCGCCGTGGAACACGACGCGCAGGCCCGGCCCGACCGGTGCCGCGTTGGCCGGGGCCTGGGTCAAGGTCTGGTAGGCATTGGCGCTGCCGGCGGCCGGCGTCGAACCGTGCAACCACCAAGCCGCGGCAGCCGCCAGCAAGGCCAGCTGCAGCGCCCCGAGCAGGGCTGCGGTGGGCAGGCGGATCGTCGCGTGGCGCCCCGCGTTTCCTGTGCTTCCCGTGCCGAGGGCCAACCAAGGCCGCGCCGGCCGGGCCGGCGCGGCCTGGTCCAGCCGCTGCATCAGCCGGGCCAGGCCTTGTGACAGATCGGGGCCGGGCACGCTGGGCTGGGCCATCGCGGCGCTCAGGCGCTGCTCGCGCGCGAGTTCGGCGCGGCAGTCGGCGCAGTCGGCCAGATGGGCTTCGGCCCGGTGGTGCTGCGCCGTGTCGGCGCGGACGTTGGCCAGCCAGGGCAGCAAAGCCCAGGTCTCCTGGTGGATGCGCGTGTCAGTAGATTTCATCATGGGTGCCTTCGGCGCGCGCGGTTTGGGGTTCGCCGGCCAGGTCGGGGAGCAGGTTGCGCAGCTTGACGCGGGCGTGGAACAGCCGGGCCTTCGCGGTGCCCACCGGGCATTCCATGATGGTGGCGGTCTCTTCCAGCGTGTGGCCCTGGCCGTACACCAGCTCCACCGTCAGGCGCTGGTCCGCGGGCAGCTTGGCCAGGCCCTTGGCGAGCCAGTCGCGCATTTCGCGGTCGGCGCGCGGGTCGCTGACCAGCAGGGTTTCGAGGTCGCTGTCGTCGCCCGCGCCCCAGCAGGGATCGGCCTGGTCACGCAGCGCTTTCATGGCCACCCGGTAGGCGATGCCCATGATCCAGGTCGACACGCGGGCCTCGCCGCGGTAATCGGCCGCGCGTTGCCAGACGATCCACAGCGTGTCGTTGACGACCTCCTCGATCAGCGAGTCGTGCCGCGTCACGCGGCTGAGAAAGCGCACCAGCCGGGGCTGGTACTCCCGGTACAGCTCAGCCAGGGCGGCGCGGTCCTGCGAATCGGCGATGCGGCGGATCCAGGTCTCGTCGGACGTGGCCGGCGCGGCCGGCGGCGAGCGGCGAAAGGGGTTGAACATCGGGCGAAACGCGTGGCGGGTCGTGCAGCAGTGATCGGTCAGTACCGGCCTGGGCTGAAGAAGGTTGTGTGCCGCAGTGAAAAAAGTCTCGCAATGACGCGCCAGCTCGCTTCGGATGAACAGCGCATGGCCCGGCCGCGGGCCGGGCCGTCAAACAAGCATGCTGGAGCCTTCCTCCTGGAGGGAGGCTTGGTGGGAGCCGTCCAACATGCTGGCACTCCCTCTTGGAAGGAGGCAGAGGGAGCCAAACACTAAGTCATGCCGTCCAATCGGACGGCCTTCACCTCAATCGAAGATCCAGCGCCTTCATTGGCGTTGACCTGGCCTTCCGCCGCCCCGCCCCGCCTTCCTCAAAACCCCTGCACCACGCTGGCCACCCAGCGGTCGTGGGCCGAATCGCCGTAGAGAAGGCGGGCTTGCGGCGAGACCCAGACCCGGTCGAGCAGCAGCCTCAGGCCGCCCTGGCTGCCCCAGCCACCACCGGCCTGGCCGAAGAGGTAGCCCTGGCCGCCGCCGTACATGCGCCGGCCCACACCGGCCCCGAGTTGCAAACCACTGGCCAGCGGCCAGCGGCCGTTGAGCTCGAGCGAGCGGCTGACGATGACCGGCCCGAAGTGCTGGTTGCAACCCACGCCGCGGCGGGTCTCGGCCGACCAGCTGAGCACCCAGCGGTCGGCATCGGCCACGCTGGTGCCCACTTCGTTGTAGCACCACATCGTCAGCGCCTGCGAGCCTGGGTAGCTCATGTGGCGCAGCTGGGCCATCAGCGTCCAGCGGCCGTCGAAGGTGTGTTCGTAGCCGGCACGCAGGCCCAATGCATCGACCTGCTGGCCGTCCCACGCCTCGAAGCGACCGACCGAGCCACCCAGCGACCAGCCGCTGGCGGCATACACGTCGGCGCCGGCGAAGACCGCGGGCCGGTCATTGCGGCTCAGCGGAACGCCGCGAACCAGCCAGGCCGAGCTGGCACCGATGCTGAAGCTGGTGTCCACGGACTGTGCACCGGCCGTCGACACGCAGGCCAAGCCGAACGCGGCGGCCAGGACACTCGGGCGGCAAAAGGGGGGGCGATGGGGCATCGAAACGCAGGCGGGCGACCGGCGATTCTAGGAAGCCGGCCAGGGCTCGGCGGACGCTTGACGTCGATGTGACTGGAGCCTCCCAGACGGAAGGGGGCTGGAGGGAGCGGCCTTTCGAGCGGGAGCTCCCTATTGGACGGGGGAGCCGGGCGTACTGCCGATAGGCCAGGAGCCGTGGGCGGCGGAAGCCACCCCTGCTCCTAACCCGCGCTGACCGCCGATGCGCGGCGCGCCGGCGCCTGGCTGCGTTGGCGCCACGCATTGCGCAGGCGCCAGCCCAGCAGCACGCCGATGATGCTGGCGTAGACGGCGACTTCGCCGTACAGGTGCTTGCTGGAGCGCATCCAGAAGAAATGCAGGATCGCCAGCAGCGCGATCGCATAGACCGCCTTGTGCAGCGCCTGCCAACGCTTGGCACCCAGCGCCTTGATCGCCCGGTTGAACGAGGTCGCGGCCAGTGGCAGCAGCAGCAGCCAGGCGAGGGTGCCGACCAGGATGAACGGCCGCTTGGCGACGTCCTTCAGCAGTGCGTTGATCTCCAGCCCCTGGTCCAGCCAGGCGTAGGACAACCAGTGCAGCGTGCCGTACAGGAAGGTGGCGACGCCGATCGCACGCCGGTGCCGCAGCAGCTGGTGCCAGCCGGTCCACTGGCGCAACGGGCTGATCGCCAACGTCAGCACCAGCCCCCGCAACGTCCAGTCGCCCAGGCTGCGGATCAGCGCTTCGGCCGGGTTCGCGCCCAGCGTGTCGTTGATCGCGCCCCACAGCAGCCAGGCGAAGGGCAGCGCGAGCAAGGTCCACAGCACAGGCTTGGCGGCCTTGTGGGCCAGCAGCCGGTTCATCGCAGCAGCGGCAACCATGTTCAATAAAACTTCTTGAGGTCCATGCCCGCGTACAGCTGGCCGACCTGGGCTTCGTAACCGTTGAACATCAGCGTCGGCCGCCGCTTGGCGAACAGGCCGTCTTCGCCGATGCGGCGCTCGCTGGCCTGGCTCCAGCGCGGGTGGTCGACCTGCGGGTTGACGTTCGAATAAAAGCCGTACTCGCTCGGGTTGGCGCGCTCCCAGCTGCTGACCGGCTGCTTGTCGACGAAGCGGATCTTGACGATCGACTTCGCGCTCTTGAAGCCGTACTTCCAAGGCAGGATCACCCGCACCGGCGCGCCGTTCTGGTTCGGTAGCACCTCGCCATAGAGGCCAAAGGTCAGCAGCGCGAGCGGGTTCATCGCTTCGTCCAGCCGCAGGCCCTCGGTGTACGGCCAGTCGAGCACGCCCGAGCGCAGTCCCGGCATCTGGGCCTTGTCGGCCAGGGTGGTGAACTGCACGAACTTGGCGTTGCCTGTCGGCTCCACCCGCTTGATCAACTCGGCCAGCGAATAACCGACCCAGGGCACCACCATCGACCAACCTTCGACACAGCGCAGGCGGTAGATGCGCTCTTCCATCGGGGCCAGCTTCAGCAGCTCGTCCAGGTCATAGACCTTGGGCTTCTTGACTTCGCCTTCGATGCTGATGGTCCACGGCCGCGGCTTCAGCGTGCTGGCGGTCTGCGCCGGCGAATGTTTGTCGGTGCCGAACTCGTAGTAGTTGTTGTACGAGGTCACGTCGGCGTACGGCGTGGGCTTGTCCATCACCATCGAGCCGGGCAGGGCGCTGCGGGCACCCGGCAATGCGGCCAGCTTGCCCGGCGCCTGGGCCAGCGCTTCGCTGGCGGCCCATGGCCCGAGGCCGGCACCGGCCAGGCCCCAGGCGGCTCGCTGCAGCCACTCTCGGCGCGCGTGATAGACGGCCTCGGGCGTGATGTCCGACGGGGTGCGGTGGTTGAAACCGCGGTCCTTCAACAGGTACATGGGGTGTCTCGCGCTCGGTGCGCCCGGCGGGCGCCTGACCGTCTGTCGGAGCAGACCGGTGAGACCTTACGCGTCGGCCCAGGTTCCCCGCCAGCCAGCCTGCCGGCCGGATAGGCGGCCGCTCAGCTGTCGCCGCCTTCGTTGGCCAGATCCCGGCAGCCACCTCGGCGTGCAAGGTGCGCGCCGAGGATCGACGGCTCAAAGCGTGCCGTAGGAGTGCAGGCCGGACAGGAACATGTTCACGCCCAGGAAGGCGAAGGTCGTGACGACCAGGCCGCCGAGCGCCCACCAGGCCGAGGCGTTGCCGCGCATGCCCTTCATCAAGCGCATGTGCAGCCAGGCCGCGTAATTCAGCCAGACGATCAGGGCCCAGGTCTCCTTCGGGTCCCAGCTCCAGTAGCCGCCCCAGGCCTCGGCGGCCCAGAACGCGCCCAGCACGGTGGCGATCGTGAAGAACGCAAAGCCGACCGCGATGGCCTTGTACATCAGGTCGTCCATCAGCTCGATCGATGGCGTGCGGGCGTTGACGGGCGTGCGCAGCAGGATCATCAGCGCGAAGAAAGCCCCGGTACCGCCGATCATGCGCAGGCCCTTCGTCAAGGCGCCCTGCATCCCGGCGTCCGGCGCGCCGAACAGCGCGTACAGGCCCATCAGCACCAGCACGCCGGCGGGCACGCCGACCAGGCCGATCCACAGGTTGCGGGTGGTGGAGGTCTTCAGCAGGCAGGCCAGCGCCACCATGGCCGACAGCGCGAAGGTGCCGTAGCCGATGAAGTTGGCCGGCACGTGCAGTTTCATCCACCAGCTTTGCAGCGCCGGCAGCAGCGGCTGGATCTCCTGCGCATCGCGGGCGACGGTGTACCAGAGCAGGAAGCCGACCGCGGCGCTGATGATCAGCATCACGAACGGGCCCAGCGTGCGGGTCTTGTAGTGCGACTCGTAGTACAGGTAGAACAGCGTGGTCAGCCAGCAGAACAGCACGAACACTTCGTACAGGTTGCTGACGGGGATGTGGCCCACCATCGGTGCGATCTGGTGGCTTTCGTACCAGCGCACCATCGTGCCGGTGAGCGCCATGAACACGGCCGCCCAGGCCAGGCCCGAACCGATGCGCAGCCCGGCGCCGTCGACGCCACCGGCGTTGCCTGCCTTGCGCGAGAAGAAACCGAACCAGTAGAACAGCGTGCTCATGAAGAACAGCGTGCCCATCCACAGGATCGCGCTCTGGCTCGACAGCAGGTACTTGAGCCAGAACACCTGCCCGCCGGCGACCAGGTCGGCGCCGAAGCTGTCCGTCGTGCGGGCGTACAGGTTGATCGCCAACAGGCTGGCGCCGCCGACAGCGATTGCCAGCCAGCGCAACGAGCCCCAGAACCAGCCCAGCGCGATCAGCGCCGGCACTGCGCCGAACAGGATGCCCTTTTCATAGCCGTCCATCGCTGCGCCGTAGCGGCGGAAGGCATAAGCCGCGCCGCCGATCACCAGCGCCGCGAACAGCCAATCGAGCGGGGCGCGTCGGCTGACCAGGCTTTGGCGGCCGAGGTCGAGCGTGGTGGTGGTCGTGTTCATCGTGTGCCTCCGGCAGTGGCCAGCATTTCATCGCGCAAGCGGTCGAACTCGGCGTCGATGTCCAGTGTGCGCCTGGGCGTGGACATGGCGATCTGCACCCGCGTGTTGCCCGCTGGCTCGGCATCGGCCAGCCAGACCCACAAGCGCCGCTCGCGCACGTACAGCATCGCAAAGACGCCGAGAATCAGCAACACCGCGCCGAGGTAGACCAAGGTCTTGCCCGGTGCACGGGCGACCTGGAAGACGCTGGCCTGCACGACGTCGAAATTGGTCAGCTCCAGCAGCACCGGCGCGGGGTAAAGGAAGCTGTCGGACAACGAAAGCAGCGCCTGGGTCATGAAGGCCTCGGTGGCCGGGCCCAGTTCGAGTGGTTTCAGCCCGGCTTGTTCCCGCGCCAGCTGGTTCAGATCGAACAAGGCGCCGTTGAGGATGCGCAGCATCACCTCGGCGATGCGCGAGCGCTCGGCCTCGGGCACGCTGCTCTCGATGAACTGGCTCAACGCGTTCAGGCCACCGAGCCGCGTCGTCTCAGTGCCCTTGGTCGGCGCTTCGATGCCGGCGAACAGCGTCAGCGCCCGGGCGGCGGTCAGCCGCAACTGCTCGGCCATCTCGGGCTTGCCCTCGGGCGTGGCCTGCGCGGCGTAGCGTCGTGCGGCCTGGTCGCGCAGGGCCGGGTCGTTCAGCGCTGCGCGCAGGCGCAGCCAGCCTTCGAGGCTCGAGTTCTCATCGGCCGGCATGCGCAGGTAGCGGAAGTTCTCGGCCGTGCCTTCGCGCACACCGGCAACGAAGACACGCTGGCCGTCCAGCTCGATCGGCAGCATGTAGTTGTGAAACTCGCGCGCCTGGCCGGCGCTGTCACGCAAGCGGTAGGTGATGGCCGGGCCGACGTTGCGCAGCGTCTTGGCCTTGTCCGGGTTGATGCCGGCGCCCAGGTGCTTGTCCAGCGTGCCGACCAGGTCGACCTTGCGCAGGTCGGTGCCGCCGCTGGCATTGGCCTCCGTCATGTTCTCGACGTTGATGACCTTCAGCGCGGTCACTTCGACCTGCAGGCGCTGGTTGCCACTGTCACTGGTCAGGCCGGTGCTCTCGCCGACACGCAGCTTCATGTCGAACGGCTGGCCGCCGACACTCAGCGGGTAGGCCTTCAACTCGACCTGCGAACCGCCATCCTCGACGCTGCTCTGGTAGATCGCGACGCCCCGGTGGAAGGCCGGCTCGTTGACCTTGACGGTGGCCGGGATCGCTTCGCCGGTCTCGTGGTCATGGATCACGATGTCGCTGGCGAACAGGCGCGGCATGCCGGTTTCGTAGTACTCGACGTTGAACTTCTTCAGCTCGACATCGAACGGCAGCTCCTGCAGCACCGTGCCCTGCGGCATCGACAACAAGGCCACGCCGGCGCGGGCGCCTTCGGGCACCATCAGGTTGCCGCGGAAGGTCGGGTTGCTGGCGGAAAGGCGGTGCTCGGCCGGCACGTCCTTGACGAACTGGTAGCCGCCGTCGAACACGCTCTTGCCGGCCAGCGCCATCTGCGCGCGCACGATCAGGTCGCCATCGGCCAGGCCGCCCAGGCAGATCAGCACGATGGCCGAGTGCGCCGACAAGTAGCCGACCTTGCTGGCGCGGCCGGTGCGCGCGGCGACCATCGTGCCGTTCGCACGCACCTGGGCGCGGGCGCGCCAGCCATGCCGGCCCAGCACTGCGGCCACCTGGGCCAGTGCGGCTTCGCGCCCGACCGGCAGCACCGCGTCGGCCTTGTGGTGGAAGTAGTCCAGCGACTGCTCGCGCACGTGCTCTTTGAAGCTGCGCAGGTCGGCCACGATCTTCGGTGCATTGCGCGCGATGCACAGGCTGGTCGAGACGACCAGGAAGGCGATGATCAGCAGAAACCAGGGCGCCGAATAGATGGTGAAGAGCTGGACGTGGCCGAACAGCTCGGCCCAAAACGGACCGAACTTGTTGACGTAGTTGTTGAACGCCTCGTTCTGCTGCACCACGGTGCCGACGACGGCCGCGACACAGATCACCACGAACAGCGTGATCGCGAAGCGCATCGACGACAGCAGTTCCAGCACCTGGCGCGCGCCGCTCGGGGCGGCGGGGCGGGGCGGCGGGGTGTCGAGCGCGTCCAGCGGGTCGACGAAGTCGGTCGGGGCGGTCATGGTCGGATTATCAGGAGCCGGGTCCGGCCCCGGTGAGCGGCGGGATGCGTCCAAATGAAAAAGCCGGTCAGAGACCGGCCTTCAGGGCGCACGCAAGGCGGATCAATGCAGGCCGGCGATGTAGTCGGCGACGGCGGCGATCTCTTCGTTGTTCATGCGGGCGGCGATCGCCTGCATCGGCGCGCTGTTGGTCCGCTTGTGGTCGCGGAAGGCCTTCATCTGTGCGTCGAGGTAGTCGGCGTGCTGGCTGCCGATGCGCGGGTACTGGGCCGGGATGCCGGCGCCCGTCGGGCTGTGGCAGCCGGCGCAGGCGGGCACTTGCTTGTCGGCGATGCCGGCGCGGTAGATCTTCTCGCCCAGGGCGACAGTGTCCTTGTGCTTGGCGAAGCCCGGCTTGGCCTGCTTGCTGCCGTAGAACGCGGCGACGTTCTTGATGTCGGCTTCGCTCAGCGGTGCGGCCATGCCTTGCATGATCGGGTTGGTGCGCTTGCCGGCCTTGAACTCGGTCAGCTGCTTGGCGAGGTACTCGGGGTGCTGGCCTTGCAGGATCGGGTTGGCGGGCGAGCCGCGCGAACCGTCGGCGGTGTGGCAGGCGGCGCAGACGTTGGTCGACAGTTCCTGGCCCTTGGCGAGGTCCACCTTGGCGGGCGCCGCCGGCTCATTGGCGAACACGGGCAGCGCCAGCGTGGCAGCAAGGAGGGCGGTGATGGCGAAGGCGACAGGGGTCTTCATCTCGGCAGGCCTTGATTGTTCGAACAAAACTCGCGGATTTTACAATGCTCCATGACCGCATCGAACCGCCCGCAAGCCGGCGCACCGGATGAGGCCACGCGTACCGCGTTGGCCTGGGCCCACGGGGCCCGCTTCCTCACCACCGCCAGCCAGCTGGACCAACTGCCTTCGGGCGACATGCCCGAGTTCGCCTTCGTCGGCCGCAGCAATGCCGGCAAGTCGACGGCGATCAACGCGCTGGCGCAGCGACGGCAACTGGCCTTCGCCTCGAAGACGCCGGGCCGCACCCAGCACATCAACCTGTTCGAGCTCGGTCCGAAGGATGCGCCGGACTCCTACCTGGCCGACCTGCCGGGCTACGGCTACGCGACGGTGGCCCGCACCGCCAAGCTGCGCTGGCAGCAGGTGATGGCGGACTACCTGAAGATCCGCCGCAACCTGGCGGGCGTGGTGCTGCTGGTCGACAGCCGGCTCGGCTTCACGCCGCTGGACAAGCAACTGCTGGAGTTCGTCGCCCCGCGCGTGACGACCGGCGAGGTCAAGCTGCTGGTGTTGCTGACCAAGGCCGACAAGCTCAACAAGAAGGAACAGGCCGCGGCGCTGCTGACCGGGCAGGAGGGGCTGGCCGACCTGGCTACCGAGGCTTCGGACGTCGGCCTGCTGCTGTTCTCGGCCCCCAAGCACGTCGGGCTGAACGACCTGGCCGACACCGTCTACGGTTGGGCCCACCCGAAAGCCAAGGGCGCAGCCGTCGCAGCCGTGGCCGCGGACGGGCCGTAAAAAAGACGAAAGGCCTGGCGCGAAGCGGCAGGCCTTCAGGGGCGATGGTTTCAGGGCGTCAGAACGGGATGTCGTCGTCCATCTCGTCGATGCCGGCGCTCGAGCGCGGGGCCGGGCGGGGTGCCGGCGGGCGCGGTGCGGCGGCCGGGGCACGTCGCGGCGGGGCACTGCCGCCGCCTTCATCGGCGTCGCGGCTGTAGCCACCGCCGTCGTCACCCCCACCGCCGCCGCCTTCGCGACCACCCAGCAACTGCATCGAATCGGCGACGATTTCGGTGGTGTAGCGGTCGTTGCCGTCCTTGTCCTGCCACTTGCGGGTCTTCAGGCGGCCCTCGATGTAGACCGGGCGGCCTTTTTTCAGGTACTCACCGGCGACTTCGGCCTGACGGTCGTACAGCACCACCGAGTGCCATTCGGTTTCTTCCTGACGCTCGCCGGTGTCGCGGCTCTTCCAGTTGCGGGTCGTGGCCAGGCGCAGGTTGCACACCGCCGCGCCGCTGGGGGTGTAACGCACCTCGGGGTCGCGGCCCAGGTTGCCAATGAGAATGACTTTGTTGATCGAGGCCATGCGGGCGGCTCCAGCAAGAAATCTGTGGGAATGTCCAGTGCCCGATTGTGCCGCAGTGCCCCGGCACCCGGGCAAAACAAAGGCCCCCGCAGGGGCCCCGGAAGGTGGGCTAGGGGGCTGGAAAAGTTGAGACCTCCCGCCGCCCCCGTTCAACCTTCTTGGTTTAGCGCCGGCCGACCAGCGCCGATTTCTTGACGCTTGCCAAGCCAGGCACGCCCTGCGGCACACCGGGCTCGACCGATACCAACGTCACGCCGAGCGTGGTGCCGGTGTCGGCATCGGCCCCTTGCACCAGCCGCAGCGCGCCCAGGTAGCGCACACCAGCGGCCGCGCCATGCCAGCCGAACTTGGTCTTGACCGTGTCGCCCACCGCCACGCTGGTGGGCAGGCCGCGTACGTGCAGCGGCACCGGGCCGGCGCTCGGCCAGACCAGCCATGACGACAGGGTGAAGGCCGTGCTCACGCCGTCGGCCGGCGCGAAGCCATGCACACAGGCGCTGTAGCTGCCACCTGCCGGCATGCGCAGCGTCACCATCTCTTCGGCCGAGCCGCCCGCACTGGAGGCGACCAGGTTGCCGCCCTGGTCGTAGACGAAGAGGTCGAGGTCGTCCGCGCCGTGGCCCGAGGTGTCGGCGTCGTACAGCGCGAAGCGCGCGGCCAGCGTGCCGGCCGCAACGTTGAAGCTGAAGGTCTTGGTGCCCGCTTCGTTGGCGCGGCAGGCTGCGTCGCCGTTCGAGTTGGCCGATTTGGCGACCACGCCGTCGGTGCGCGTGGCCGGCATCAGCCCGCCGCTCTGCGAGCTCAGGTCACCGGTGTAGCCGAACTGGAAGCTGGCCTTCAGCGTGTCCTCGGCCTTGGTGCTGGCCAGGTTGCCGGGGCCGGCGAAGTTGGTCAGCCGGGCCATGATCGGGCTGCGCACGTTGTGCGTGCCGTCGCTCCAGACCAGGGTGCCCTGGTTCCATGCCCCTTGCGCCGCTCCATTGCCGGTCAAGGTGACGGTGAAGCGCCCCTTCTGGCCTTTTTCGAGTGCCAGGCTGGGCGGGTTCACGCTGGCGCTGAAGCCGGCCACGTTGATGCTGGCGTTGAAGGTGGCCGCGCCGCCGGTCATGTTGCGCACCGTGCGGTGGAAGGTCACCGCGCCGGGCACGTCGGCACTGAACGACGGCAGGTTCAGGTCGGCCGCGGCCAGCGAGCCGAGCGATTGGCAGGTCGCCGAGTCGGCGGCGATCAAGCCCTCGCCGCAGAGGTAGCGCCAATAGTCCGTCGGGTCGATCTGGTACAGCAGCCCCGGGTCGCTCGAACCGTTCGGGTTGACGTGGCCGGCGCCATAACCGACGAACGCGGTGTCGAGCGTGCCGTCGGGGAGCTTGACCGGGCCGGCACTGGTCATCAGGGCCGACTTGATCGAGGCCGGGCCCCAGTAGTTCGGGTGCTTCTGCTTCAGCAGTGCGGCCAGGCCGGCGATGTGCGGGCTGGACATCGAGGTGCCCTGCAGGTACTCGGCGACAGGGTCGGGCACGACCGTGCCGGCGATGATGCCGTCGTGGTACGCCTGGTCCGGTTGCGTCACCGCGTAGGCCGCCAGCACGGCGACGCCCGGCGCGGTGATGTCGGGCTTCATCACCGTCGGCGTGGCCAGGTTGGGGCCGCGCGACGAGAAACTGGCCATCACCGGGGCGACGATGCCGGGCGCTTGCGCCGCGACACCCATTGCGGCCGTGGCACCGGGCGTGGCGCCATAGGCCCGCACCGCGTCGCGGTTGGCGATCGGCAGGTGGACGGTCGGAACCCAATGTGCGTCGTCGTTCAGCGTATCCGAGCCGCCGCCGGGCAGGCCGGCCGGCGTGTTCGTCAGCACCATGCCAACGCCACCGGCCTGCAGCACCGCCAGGCTCTTGTCGGTTCGGGCCGAGGTGCCGCGGTCGCAGGCGACGACCTTGCCGGCCACCTTGGCCGGGTCCAGCCCGCCAACGAAGCACAGACGCGCGTCCTCGCTGGTCTTGCCCGGTGCGACGGCGTCGGTCGACAGGATCAGCGGTGTGGCGGGCAGGCCCTTCGATTGCGAGGCGCCGTTGTAGACGCTGCCGTCGCCGAAGGTGGTGTCGGCCTTGAAGAAGCGGTCGTGCGTCGATGCTGCCACCGTGGTCAGCCACGGGCTGTTGTGGGCCACCGCGTTGCCCGGGCCCGAGTTGCCGGCCGAAGCCGAGACGAACACGCCCGCGGTGGCGGCATTGAGGAACGCGACCTCGACCGGATCGATGATGCTGGTCTGCGAGCCGCTGATCGAGAAGTTGATGACGTCGACCCCATCGGCCACAGCCTGGTCGATCGCGGCCACCGAGTCGCCGGTCCAGCAGTTGTTCTGGAACGCGCCGGTGCCGGTGTTGAACCAACTCCAGCAGACCTTGTAGGCGGCCAGCCGCGCGCGCGGCGCCATGCCCGAGATCGGGCCGACGTTCTGGGTGTGCGAAATCGCGTCGGCGTTGGCGTTGCCGCCGGCCGTCGAGGAGGTGTGGCTGCCGTGCCCGGTCACGTCGCGCGGGGCGCCGGGGAACTCGAACCAGGCCACCGGCAGGCCGGTGGCCTTGAACACAGCGTCGAAGGCCTTCGCGCCGATGACCTTGTTGTTGCAGTGCTTGGCCGGATCGAAGCCCGGTGCAGCAACGCAGCCGCCGCTCCAGCCGGCTGGGGCCGCGCCATAGGCCAGGGTGCCGCCGGTCTTGACCGGCTTGCCGTTGGCATCGACCTGGTCGTAGAACGAAGAATTCTCGGGTTGGAAGCCGCCATCGACGATGCCGATGACCACGTCTTCGCCCTTGATCAGCGTGCCCTTGCGGTCTTGCGACCAGACGCCGCCGGGCAGGTCGAGCCCGAGGAAGTGTGGCGTGTAGTTGGTGTTCAGCTCACGCGGTGTGTCCAGCGTGACGGCCACCACGCCGGGCGTCATGGCCAGTTGGCGCGCCTGTGCGTCGCTCAGCAGGGCCGAGAAGCCGTTGAAGCTGTAGTGGTAGCGGTGCAGTGTCTTGACCGGGCCGCTGATCTTGGCCAGCGCGGCACGTTGCTGCTTGTCCAGGTGGGCCACGTAGGCCTGCACTTGCGGTGCGCGCGCGTTCAGGCGCAGGCCTTCGGCGACCTGCGTCGCGGCCAGGCCGGGCACGCCGCCACGGTAGGACGCCGCGGGTGCGTCGGCCAGTTGAACGATGTACGGGTGGGCCGCAGCGCCGGCGGCGTGAGCCGCGCCGGCCGCCATCGCCAGGCCACAGGCCAGCGCGATCGGTCCTCTTGTGAAGGGTGAAGCCATCTCTGATTCCTCATCGGTTGGAGAGAAAAGCAAGGCCCGCGGGCAGGGCACCACCGGTTCGGCAGCGCCTTGCGGGTCACTGCAAGAGCGCGGACCTGGCGCAGCACCCTTTGCAGGCGTCACGCCAGTGCGGGGCAGTCTAGGCAGCGCGTTTTTCAGTCCCTACCGTGGGAACCCGTGGAAACTGGCCCAGTCTGACTCGGTGCCACACTTCCCCCCTAATTCAAAGGAGAGCGCATGAAGAAGATCCCGTGGCGCAGGCCCGGCCTGCTGGCGGCCTGCGCACTGGGCGTGCTGCAGGTGGCCTGCGCGGCGCCGCCGGCCAAGACCGCGCCGGCCGACACCAGTGCCTTGTCGCGGCAGCTGCGCGAGCAGATTGGCGACGCGGCTTGCACCGCCAACGACCAGTGCCACACGATGGCGATCGGCCACAAGGCCTGTGGCGGGCCGGAGACCTATGCCGTCTGGTCGAGCATGGCCAGCGACGGCAAGAAGCTGCGCGAACTGGCCGACGCGTACACCCAGGCGCGCAAGCAGGAGTCCGAACAGTCGGGCCGGGTGTCGGACTGCTCGCTCGTCAACGACCCCGGTGCGCGCTGCGAGGCGGGGCGCTGTGTGCCGGCAGGGCGGTCGCCAGCGGTGATGTAGCCGCTGTCGATCGACCAAAAAAAACGCCACCCGAGGGTGGCGTTTCTCATGGGGCGAACCGGGTCAGCTGGCCTGGCCGCGGTGCGGATCGAACGGCAGCGTCAACTGGCTCAGGTCCTTGCGGGTCTCGACCAGCACCAGCGGGCCTTCGTCGGCCACGACCACCGGCGGCCGTTCGCGCGGCACATGCACCGGCGGCGGCTCGGCCGCCATCGCCTCTTGCGCAGCGCGGATCTTGTCGGTGTCGGAGTTGACCCAGGTCAGCCCGGCGGTGTCGGCAATGCGCTGCAACTCGTCCAGTGCCAGCACATAAGGCTCGACGCGTGCTGGTGCTGGTGCCGGTGCCGGCGCGGGAGCCGGCGGCGGCGGCGGTGCCACCGCTTCCACACTGACGGCCTGCTCGGTGACCGCCGTTGCGGCGCGTGCCGCGGCGATCGGATCGGCCGTCAGTTCGGTGCCACGGTCTGCCCGCTCAGCACGCTCGCTGGGTTCACCACGCTCTGCGCGCTCTCCACGTTCTCCAGGTTCCCCACGCTCACCGCGTTCACGACGCTGGCGCGGTTCACGCGGCTCGCGGCGTTCGCCTTCGGCAGCTTCGGCCACGGTGGGCGCGGCCGTCGGCTGCTCGTCGCTGACATCAGCGGCGGTGTCGCCTTCGGTGCCCGGCGCGTCGGCATTGCCTTCGGCGCCGTCAGCACGCTGGCCATCGCGAGCCTCTTCACGGCCGCCACGGCCACGGCGGCGACGACGACGGCGGGCTTCGCCCTCGCCACGTTCGCCTTCGGGCGCGGCGCCGCCTTCGGCGACCACGCCCTCGGCGGTGCGCTCGATCACATCGGCATCGCTCGGCTTCTCACGCTCGAGATCACGTTCGCGCTCAGGCCGCGGCGGGCGCTGCTTCGGTGTTTCGTCAGCGCTGCGCGTGGCCGGCAACGGCTGGGTGGCTTCGAAGCGGTCGGTCTCGGCGCTGGCAGCTGCCGGTGCGGCTGCACCGCCGCGGCGGTTACCGCGGTCACGGCCCTCGCCGCGGCCTTCGCCACCACGACCCTCTGCGCGACCTTCACCGCGGCCACCTTCACGACGGCCTTCTTGGCGACCCTCCTGGCGACCTTCTTGACGGTCCGGACGGCCTTCCGGACGACCTTCGGCGCGCCCTTCCTGGCGGCCATCGCGACCGCCTTGGCGGTTGCCGTCGGCCGGCTTGGCGCCACGCTCACCACGTTCGCCGCCACGTTCGTTGCGCTCGCCGCGGCGGCCGTCGCGGCCACCGCCCTTGCGGTCACCACGGCCACCTTCGCGGCCACCCTCGCGACCACCTTCACGGCCTTCTTGACGACCGCCAGTGCGCTGGCCCGGCTGGGCCGCAGGTGCGGCAGCCGGTGCCGGCGTGGTCGGGGTTTCGCCGATGCCGAACAGCTTCTTCAACCAGCCGAAGAAGCCACCGCCGGCTGGCTCAGCGGCCGGGGTGCTGGCCCACTGTGGCTTGGCGGTCGGTTGTGCGGCGGGCGCAGCGGCCACGGGCGCCGGTGCGGGAGCCGGCGGCGGGGCCACCGGAGCCGGCTGGTCGGGCAGCACGCCCTTGATCACCGGCTCCTGCTTGGGCTTGGCCTTTTCGCGGCGCGAGATCGAGACCTCGTCGTCCGGCTCCTCGATCATCGTGTAGCTGGCCTGAAGGTTCTCCAGACGCGGGTCGTCGTGGCGCAGGCGCTCGAGCTTGTAGTTCGGCGTGTCCAGGTGCTTGTTGGGCACCAGCAGCACGGTGGTGCGCTGCCGCAGCTCGATCTTGGTGATTTCGGTGCGCTTCTCGTTCAGCAGGAACGAAGTCACCTCCACCGGCACCTGCACATGCACGGCGGCGGTGTTTTCCTTCATCGACTCTTCCTGGATGATGCGCAGGATCTGCAGCGCGGAAGATTCGGTGTCGCGGATGTGGCCGGTGCCGTTGCAGCGCGGGCAGGTGATGTGGCTGCCTTCGCTCAGCGCCGGGCGCAGGCGCTGGCGGCTCAGTTCGAGCAGGCCGAACTTGGAGATCGACGAGAACTGCACGCGGGCCCGGTCCTGGCGCAGCGCGTCGCGCAGGCGCTGTTCGACCTCGCGGCGGTTCTTCGACTCTTCCATGTCGATGAAGTCGACGACGATCAGGCCGCCCAGGTCGCGCAGGCGGCACTGGCGGGCGATTTCGTCGGCGGCTTCGAGGTTGGTGCGGGTCGCGGTTTCCTCGATGTCGCCGCCACGGGTGGCGCGCGCCGAGTTGACGTCCACCGACACCAGGGCTTCGGTATGGTCGATCACGATCGCGCCACCGGCCGGCAGGTTCACCGTGCGGCTGAACGCGGTCTCGATCTGGTGTTCGATCTGGAAGCGGCTGAACAGCGGCGCATCGTCGCGATAACGCTTCACGCGATTGGCCGTTTCCGGCATCACGTGGTTCATGAACTGGTGCGCTTGTTCGAAGATGTCGTCGGTGTCGATCAGGATCTCGCCGACATCCGAGGTGAAGTAGTCGCGGATCGCACGGATCACCAGCGACGATTCCTGGTAGATCAGGAACGCGCCCTTGCCGCCCTTGGAAGCGCCGTCGATGGCGTCCCAGAGCTTGAGCATGTAGTTCAGGTCCCACTGCAACTCGGCGGCCGAGCGGCCGATGCCGGCGGTGCGGGCGATCAGGCTCATGCCCTTGGGGTACTCGAGCTGGTCGAGGTTTTCCTTCAGCTCTTCGCGGTCTTCGCCCTCGATGCGGCGGCTGACGCCACCGCCGCGCGGGTTGTTGGGCATCAGCACCAGGTAGCGGCCGGCCAGCGAAACAAAGGTGGTCAGCGCCGCGCCCTTGTTGCCGCGCTCTTCCTTCTCGACCTGGACCAGCAGTTCCTGGCCGTTCGAGATCACGTCCTGGATCTTGGCGTCACGAACGCCCACGCCTTCCTTGAAGTAGGTGCGCGAGATTTCCTTGAACGGCAGGAAGCCGTGGCGGTCTTCACCGTAGTCGACGAAACAGGCTTCGAGCGAGGGCTCGACGCGCGTCACGACCGCTTTGTAGATGTTCCCCTTGCGCTGCTCGCGGCCTTCGATTTCGGTTTCGAAATCGAGCAGCTTCTGGCCGTCGACGATCGCGAGGCGCCGCTCTTCCGGCTGCGTCGCGTTGATCAACATACGTTTCATGTGCACTCCTCGTCACGCACCCGTCCCGGTTGGGGGACAGGCGCGAGCCTGTGAGGCGACAAGCCACCTGCTTGGAGCAGGCCGGCTCACGCCTCGACCGATGCACGAGAAACAGCGACGGCGGCCGGAAGAAGGAATCGCCCTGGACTGCTTCGAACCGCTGTTGGCGGTTTCAGCGAGGCAGCGTTGGCGCGTGCGGCGACACAGCAGCGGCGTCGGCGCAAGCCCAGCCCGAACCCCACCCGGCACGAAATGCCGGACGCAGGTCTGCCACGAACCTGGGCCACACCGGCAGCAATACGCCGGGGCCGAGGGTCAGCAGACCAGGGGGGTGGGGGAAGCTCATGCGCGAACGGCGCTTTTTGTTGTCGTCGCTGGCGTCGAGGCGTTCGAGCGGGTCTCGCCGATCGCCTCGTGCCAAAAACCTTGGTGGATCCCCGCAAGATCGCGGGGCGGCACATCCGAATGTTTCTCTGCCACGCCCGGCGCCACGACCGGCGGCCACTTTGGAGCCCGCCATCCCTCAGCGCGGTGAGCGTGTTGCATCACCTTTGAAATTCACGGGCGCAATCACCGCCCGCCACCACCTCAGACCCGCTGTGCCCGGGTAAACTCTTGAAAATCAAGCACTTACGGCTCTATCGTGGCGCAGACCATTATAAAGGCGAAAAGCCGCGCGCCGGCGGGCCGTGTCACGCGGCCGTCATCGAAGGTGGCCACCACCCCAACCCGCGCCAAGGCCGCGGTGCCGAAACCGGCACGCCCGTCGGCGCCCACGCCCGCAGCGCCACCGGCCCCCGTCCAGGCGCCGCCCGCCGCTGCGCCTGAAGTCCGGCGCTTGACTGTCGACGACGGCTCCGCCGGCCAGCGGCTGGACAACTTTCTGCTGCGCGAACTGAAAGGCGTGCCCAAGACGCATGTCTACCGCATCATCCGTTCGGGCGAGGTGCGGGTGAACAAGGGCCGGGCGGCTGCCGACACCCGGCTCGAACTGGGCGACGAGGTGCGTGTGCCGCCGGTGCGGGTGGCCACGCCAGATGCTGGCGCAGCCGTCGAAACCGTGCCGCCGCGCGAATTCCCGATCCTGCTTGAAGACGAGCACCTGCTGGTGATCGACAAGCCGGCCGGCGTGGCGGTACACGGCGGCAGCGGTGTCAGCTTCGGCATCATCGAGCAACTTCGCCGGGCCCGGCCGGACGCCAAGTTTCTTGAATTGGTGCACCGGCTCGACCGCGAGACCTCCGGCCTGCTGCTGCTGGCCAAGAAGCGCAGCGCATTGACGAACCTGCAGGACCAGTTCCGGCAGCGCGAAACCGGCAAGACCTACGCCGCGCTGGTCAGCGGCACCTGGCCTGCCAGCAAGAAGGTCATCGACGTCGCGCTGCACAAGTACCTGAACGCCGAGGGCGAGCGCCGGGTGCGTGCGGTGGCGGCCGACCATGGGGAAGGCCAGCGCTCGATCTCGCTAGTCCGTGTCGTGAGCACTTACCAAGGCTCGGCACCGGGCTTCACGCTGCTGGACGTGACGATCAAGACCGGCCGAACGCATCAGATCCGCGTCCACCTGGCCAACGAAGGCCACCCGATCGTCGGTGACGACAAGTACGGCGAGTTCGCGCTCAACAAGGCCTTGGCCGCCGGCCGGCTGGTGAACGGCTGCCGCTTCGACCGCATGTTCCTGCACGCCCGCCGCCTGGCCTTCGACCACCCTGCCAGCGGGGAACGCATCGAACTCCAGGCGCCTCTACCGCTCGAATGCGAGACACTGATCGCGAGCCTGTCCGCCAACCACCCTTCATGACCCGTACCCGCCGTTTCGACCTGATCGCCTTCGACTGGGATGGCACCCTGTTCGACTCCACCGCACTGATCGTGCGCAGCATCCAGAACGCCTGTCGCGACATCCAGGTGCCCGTGCCTGACGACCAGCGTGCCGCCTATGTGATCGGCCTGGGCCTGCGCGATGCGCTGGAGTACGCGGTGCCCGGCCTGGCGCCCGAGCGCTACCCTGAGCTGGGCGCGCGCTACCGTCACCATTACCTGACCAGCCAGCACGAGCTGAGCCTGTTCGCCGGCACGCTGCAAATGCTGCGTGCACTGAAAGAGCGCCAGCACTTTCTGACCGTGGCCACCGGCAAGAACCGCCGCGGGCTCGATGACGTGCTGACGACGACGGAGCTGCGCGGCCTGTTCGATGGCAGCCGAACCGCCGACGAGACCTTCTCGAAGCCGCACCCGCGCATGCTGCAGGAACTGATGGCCGAGTTCAGTGTTGATCCGGAGCGCACGCTGATGATCGGCGACACCACGCATGACCTGCAGATGGCCGTCAATGCCGGCACGCCCTCGGTCGGCGTCAGCTTCGGCGCCCATGACCATGAGTCCTTCATGCCCTTGTCGCCGTTGTTCATCGCCCACTCCACCCGCGAGCTGCACGACTGGCTGCTGACCCATGGCTGACCAACCGGTCGAGCAGCACGTTTGCGCCAGCGCCGATCTCGAAGAGCGCGGCAAGGCGGTGATGTTCGACGTGATGCTGTGGCGCGAGCCGGCGCGGGCATTCGCCTTGCGTTTCGACGGCCGCGTGGTCGCCTACCTGAACCGCTGCGCCCATGTGCCGACCGAGCTGGACTGGCAGCCCGGCGAGTTCCTCGACCTCGACAAGCGCTGGATCATCTGTTCGATCCACGGCGCCACCTACGAACCGTCCGACGGTTACTGCATCGCCGGCCCCTGCCGCGGCGAGCACCTGATGGCGCTCGACGTGGTGGAGCGCGACGGTCAGGTGTATTGGTATCCTAGTCGCGACATCCAGCCGGTCGTGTTCGATTGACACGGCCTGTGCCGCATCCCCTTCCACCTGCCCCCATTCGAGCCTTCGATGAGCCTTCCTGACGACCCCGTGCAGCCGCCTGTGCCGCCCCCCGAGCCCCAGTCGACCACCCCTGCGCCGGCCGTGGTCGCGCCGCCGCCGCCGGCCCCGGCGCCTAACCCCGAGGTGCCTGCATCTCAACTGGCCGGCATGGAGCTGTTGCTGCGCCAGGTCTCGACCGAGATGCTGCGCGACCGCCGCAGCGCCCGACGCTGGAACCTGGGTTTGCGCCTGGGCTGGTTCGGCCTGGTGCTGGCCATCGTCTGGGGCCTGTCGACCCAGCGCGGCGGCCATCCCAACACGCCGGCCGGCCCGCACACCGCGCTGGTCGAGGTGCGCGGCGAGATCGCGGTCGACTCCGAGGCCAATGCCGAGCAACTGGTGGCGTCGATCAAGAGTGCCTTCGAAGACGAAGGCGCCAAGGCGGTCGTGCTTCGTATCAACTCGCCCGGCGGCAGCCCGGTGCAGTCCGGCATCATCAACGACGAGATCCGCCGCCTGAAGATCAAGCACAAGAAGAAGGTCTACGCGGTGGTCGAAGAGACCTGCGCCTCGGGGGCCTACTACATCGCGGTGGCCGCCGACGAGATCTATGTCGACAAGGCCAGCCTGGTCGGCTCGATCGGCGTGCTGATGGACGGCTTCGGCTTCACCGGCCTGATGGACAAGCTGGGCGTCGAGCGCCGCCTGCTGACCGCTGGTGCGAACAAGGGCATGCTCGACCCGTTCTCGCCCGCCGACCCGAGGCAGACCGCCTATGCCAAGGCGATGCTCGACCAGATCCACCAGCAGTTCATCAAGGTCGTGCGCGAAGGCCGCGGCGACCGGCTGAAGGAAACGCCGGAGATCTTCTCGGGCCTGTTCTGGAACGGCGAAGAGGCGGTCAAGCTGGGCCTGGCCGATCACTTCGGCAACCTCGACTACGTGGCGCGCGAGGTCATCGGCTACGAAGACGTGGTCGACTACACGCCGCAGGAGAACGTGGCCGAGCGGCTGGCCAAGCGCTTCGGCGCCTCGATCGGCGAGGGCGCGGTGCGCACGCTGCGCAACGTCGCACCCATTCGCTGAGCCCGCGGGCCGGACACCTTCAGCGCCGGCCCACCGCATCAATGGTCGACCTGACCCTGCCAGACGCCACGCCGGCCCCCGACATGGGCGACGCCAGTGGGCGCCTGGTGGCCAGGGTGCAGGCGTGGCAGCACCGCCACCCGCTGGCGCGCCGGTTGCCGGCGGCCGACGTGACCGGCCTGGGCGTCATTGCGCTGCCGTATGGCCCGGCCGAGGCGGGTGGCCAGCCGCAACCACTGTTCCACCAACCCAGCCTGGTGCCGGGCCTATCGCACCGGGCCCTGGTCGATTTCGCCCAGCGTCACGCGGTGAGCTACCGGCCCGGCCCGGCCGACTGGCCGCAGCGGGCTGTCGAACGGGCCGACGCGTCACCCGACCCCGCCCCCGAAACCCGCTACCTGCTGACCGCGGCGGTCACCGAACCGGTCGCGCCTGGGGCTTTGCCGCGCCGCTTGCTGCTGGCGCCCGAAGGCTCGGCGATCTGGGGTGCCCGTCCGTTGAGCCGCCCGCGTGTCCTGGCGGCGGCGGGGGGGCTGCTGCTGGTGCTGGCCGTGGCGGGCTGGTGGTTGCGCGCCCAATGGCTGGGGCGGGCATCGGTGCCGCCTGTGCCATCGGTGGTTCCTGCGGCTTCGGCGGTTGCGGTGGTACCGGCGCCCTCGGCGGCGATGCCCGCATCGGCGGTGGCCTCCGCCGTGGCCACGGTTCCGGCGAAGGCTGCCAGCGCGCCTGTTTCGTCGCCGGTGGCTGCGCCGCTGGTGGCGGTGTCCACGCCGGCTCATGTGGTTGCGCCGTCGGCCGCGCGCGTCGCTTCGGCAGTGGCGGCAGCGCCAATCCTCGCGCCACCGGCATCGGTGCCAAAGGCACCGGCCTCGGCCGCCGCGTCGGCGGTCAGCCCGTCGGCATCCGCCGTGGCCGCCCCTCCGCCGAAGCTGCTCCCGATGCCGACCTTGCGCAGCAGCCCCCCGGTTGCAGCGCCGACCGACGCGGTGCCCGCACCAAGCCCAGCGGCCAGCGTGGCCGTGCCTGCCGGGCCGCATTTCGCGCTGGTGTCCCCGCCTTCAAAGAAGCGAGGGGAGGCCGAGGCCATGCTGGCCCAGATCCACAAGCTGCTCGGGCCGGCGATCGGCCAGTTGCAGGCACAGATCATGCCCTCACCGGAAGGCTTTGTTGTCACGATCTGGCCCCTGCCGACGCAGCCCGATGCCGAGCGCCTGGCCGAAGTGCTGGCACGCCGTGGGGTGCCGATGAAATGGCTCGAGTTCTGAGCGGCCGCCGGCCTGTCGCTCGGCAGCGGGCCTCGCGAGGGGGCCGGGAAGGCCTGCGCCGCCACGACGGCAGGGGCAACATTGCCCTGTGCCCCGGCGGCCGGAAGAATGCAGGTGTCCGCCTCGCGGGCACCTGACCCAGACCATGAGCGAGACCACGCTGGAAGCACCCCTGCGCAAACGCACCCGGCACACGCGTTCGGCGGCGGCGCGCGCGCATGTGCCGGCGCGGTCACCGCACCCCGGACGCAGCCATGGCTTGCCGTCGCCGCGGCGGGTGCTGGCGGCCCAGGTCGTGGCCTGGCACAACAACCACCCGCTGGCCCGCCGCATCAATCGCCGTCAACTGGGCGGCTATGGCGTCATCAGCCTGCCGTTCTCGCCGCCGCCGCCCGAGGGGCAGGACGGCCCGCCGCGCTTCCCGATGTTCGACGACCTGTCGCTGATCCCGGGCCTGTCGCGCAGCAAGGTGGTGGCGCTGGCGCTGGCCCAAGGCTGGCAAGAGCGCCCAGGTGCGCCGGAGTGGCCGCTGCGCCAGGTCCCCGTCGCCAAGGGCTGGGATGCGTCGAAATCCGAGCCCATCCACCTGCTGACGGTGGCGCTCAAGCGCGGCAAGAAGAAGCCGCCGCTGCGCTTGCTGATCGGCCGCTCGGCCTCGGTCGAACTGGGCGGTGTGATCGGCCACCGCCTGTCCAGCCGACCCAAGTTGGCGTTGGCGGGGCTGGTCTTGCTGATGCCCTTGCTGGTGGTCGGCTGGGGTTTGAAGCAGCTGTGGCCTTCGGGCCATGGCAGGAAGCTGGCGTTGCCGCCGGTGGCTGAGGCGCCGCAACAGACTGAATCCACCCGCCCCGTTGCAGGCGGCCCGCCGCGGGGCAGCGTCTCGGCACGGTCCGAGGCACCGGCACCGTTGCCAAACATCGGGGGTCCTGTCGCCACGGCGCCGGGGTCGGACGACATCCTCCCGGTGCCGAAAACCACCGACACGCCCAGCAAGGGCCCGCGGGTCGGCAGCGGCTTGTCGGCCGATGCAGGCGACCCCCGCGCCGCGGCCGGCCCCGACCAGTTCCGCCTCGTCGGGCCGGCGCAGCGCGACCCGGCCGTGCTGCAAAGCCAGGCGACCAAGCTGCAGTCTGCGCTCGAAGCGATGGGCCAGACCGGCGGCCGCTTGCGCATGGACGTGGTCGGCACGCCCGAAGGCGATGCGCTGTCGATCGGCCCAGTGGGTGACCAGGCCGAGGCCGAGCGCATTGCCAAACGCCTGGCGGCGCGTGGCATCACCTTGAAGGTCACCGAGCTGCCCTGACTGCGCCATGAGCGGCGCCGTCATAGATTGTTGATTCGCGGGTTTTCCTCAGGCACTGGCAGTTACAGGCAGAATCCGCCCCGTGCTGCAGCGCAGCACCCATTCAACTTCCGCCGGTTACTCCATGAGCGTCCATCCCCAGCCCGCCCCCGATGCCAGCGTCGCTCGCCCAGCGTGGACGCTGCCGCGCCTGCGCGAAGCCAGCGCGCGCGGCGAAAAGCTGGTGATGCTGACCTGTTACGACGCGACTTTCGCCCGCGTGCTCGACGAAGCCGGCGTCGACATCCTGTTGGTTGGCGATTCCCTCGGCAATGTGATCCAGGGCGAGACCAGCACCTTGCCGGTCACGCTGGAACAGATGGCGTACCACACGCGCGCCGTGGCCCAGGGCAAGCGCGGCGCGTTCCTGGTCACCGATCTGCCCTTCGGCACCTATGAAGCCAGCCCCGAACAAGCCTTTGCTTCCGCCGCCACGCTGATGCGCGCCGGTGCGCAGATGGTCAAGCTCGAAGGTGGCGGCTACACGGCCGAGACGGTGCGTTTCCTCACTGAGCGCGGTATTCCAGTCTGCGCCCACCTGGGCCTGACGCCGCAGCGCGTGCACGCGATCGGCGGCTACCGTGTCCAGGGTCGCAACGACGCCGCCGCCAAGGTGCTGCTGGACGATGCGACCGCGCTGGCCCAGGCCGGCGCTGCCTTCCTGGTGCTGGAGCTGGTGCCGTCGACCGTGGCGCGCCACATCAGCAGCGAGCTGCCGCAGCTGATGACGATCGGCATCGGTGCCGGGGCCGGCACCACCGGCCAGGTGCTGGTGCTGCACGACCTGCTGGGCCTGACAGGTGGCACCGGCGGCAAGCGCCCGCGCTTCGTGCGCGACTTCACCCGCGTGCCGGGCAGCGCTGCCGATGCGCCCAGCCTCTCGATCTCGCAAGCCGTGGCGGCCTATGTGGCCGCCGTGAAAGACGGCAGCTTCCCCGACGAAGCCGTGCACGGCTACTGACCCTCTCATGCAAGTAATTCACTCTATTGCCGAACTGCGGCGCACGCTGGCTCGCCAGAACCAGACGGTGTTCGTGCCGACGATGGGCAACCTGCACGAAGGCCATCTGTCGCTGGTGCGTGAAGCCAAGCGCTGGGGCGGCCCGGTGGTCGCCAGCGTCTTCGTCAACCGGCTGCAGTTCCTGCCGCACGAAGATTTCGACCGCTACCCGCGTACCCTGGCGCGCGATGTCGAGCTGCTGACCGGTGCAGGCTGCAACTTCGTCTTCGCGCCCGACGAGGGCGAGCTGTACCCCGAACCGCAGGTCTACACCGTGGCACCGCCGCCGGCGCTGGCCGACATCCTCGAAGGCGAGTTCCGGCCCGGCTTCTTCACAGGGGTCTGCACGGTGGTCTTGAAGCTGTTCCAGTGCGTGCAGCCCAACGTGGCGGTGTTCGGTCAGAAGGACTACCAGCAGCTGAAGGTCATCACCGAGATGGCGCGCCAGTTCGCTTTGCCGGTCGAAGTGGTGGGCGCCGTGACGGTGCGCGCCGACGACGGCCTGGCGCTGTCTTCGCGCAATGGTTACCTGGCCGAGGCCGAGCGCACCGAAGCGATTGCCTTGCCGCAGGCGCTGCGGGTGCTGGCCGACCGTGCGCGTGAGGCCGACATCACGCTGCCGGCCCTGGAGCAAGAGGCGATGGAGACCCTGCGCGCCCGCGGCTGGGCCCCTGACTACCTGACGCTGCGCCGCCGCACCGACCTGCTGCCGCCAACCGAAGCCGAGCGCCTGGGCCACGAGCCCTTGGTCGCCCTGGGGGCGGCCCGCCTGGGCGCCACGCGCCTGATCGACAACATCGAATGCTGAAATGGGGCCCCCACGCCACCTCCCGGGGGCTGCCCCCCGAGGGGGCCCTTGCAGCGGAGCGGCAAAGCCGGCTCCGCGCAAGAACCTTGGTTGGGGCGAGTAGCGCGAAGCCTTGAGAGAAGAGACAAGCCAATGAACGTCGCCGAACAAACCATTCAACTTCATCGCCCTGCCAAGTCGAAGGCCGTCGCGGCCGCGACGGCCGAACGCTGGCCGGTGGCCGAGATCGAGGCGCTGTTCGCGCTGCCGTTGCCCGAGCTGATCTACCGCGCACAAACCGTGCACCGCGAGCATTTCGACCCGAGCGAGGTCGAGCTGGCGACGCTGCTGTCGATCAAGACCGGCGGCTGCCCCGAAGACTGCGGCTACTGCCCGCAGTCGGTGCACTACGACACCGGCGTCGAGGCTGGCAAGCTGATGGAAACCGCCGCGGTGCGCGAGGCCGCCGAGGCCGCCAAGGCCGCAGGCGCAACGCGCTTCTGCATGGGCGCCGCCTGGCGCGCGCCGAAAGACCGCGACGTCGAGAAAGTCGCCGAGCTGATCCGCGAGGTCAAGTCCATCGGCCTCGAAGCCTGCTGCACGCTCGGCATGCTGAGCGAAGGCCAGGCCCAGACGCTGAAGACTGCGGGCCTGGACTACTACAACCACAACCTCGACACCGCGCCCGAGGCTTACGGCCGCATCATCACGACGCGCGACTACCAGGAGCGGCTCGACACGCTGGAGCATGTGCGCAACGCCGGCATGTCGGTCTGCTGCGGCGGCATCGTCGGCATGGGCGAAAGCCGCAACGAGCGCGCCGGCCTGATCGCGCAACTGGCCAACCTCGACCCGTACCCCGAATCGGTGCCGATCAACGAGCTGGTGCAGGTCGAGGGCACGCCGCTGGCAGGCACCGACAAGATCGACCCGTTCGAATTCGTCCGCACGATCGCGGTGGCCCGCATCACGATGCCCAAGGCGCGCGTGCGCCTGTCGGCCGGTCGCCAGCAGATGGACGAGGCGCTGCAGGCGATGTGCCTGGTCGCGGGCGCCAACTCGATCTTCTACGGCGACAAGCTGCTGACCACCGGCAACCCCGATGTCGAGCGCGACCGTGCGCTGCTGTCGCGCCTGGGCCTGCATGCGCGCGACGCGCAGCACGGGCACGGCTGAGCACGGGACCGGCCCGATGACGCCCCTGCACCTGCAAACGCCGCTGGTTGAATCGGCCTCGTTGTCGCGCGCCTCCGGCCGGCGTGTCTGGTTGAAGCTCGAGGCGCTGCAGCCGTCGGGTTCGTTCAAGATCCGCGGCATCGGCCTGGCTTGCCAGGCCTACCGCGAGCGCGGCGCCCAGCGCTTCATCTCATCGTCGGGCGGCAACGCCGGCCTGGCTGTGGCCTATGCGGGCCGAAAGCTCGGTGTGCCAGTGCGCGTGGTCGTGCCGACCAGCAGCACCGCCCGGGCGCGCGAGCTGCTGACGCTCGAAGGTGCAGAGGTCACGGTGCACGGCGACTCGTGGCAAGAGGCGAACACGCTGGCGCAGTCGCTGCTCGGGCCGGATGACGCCTTCATCCACCCGTTCGACGATCCGCTGCTGTGGCCTGGCCACGCCACGATGATCGACGAGGTCGCAGCGGTCGGCCTGCGCCCAAGTGGCGTTCTGGTTGCGGTTGGCGGTGGTGGGCTGCTGAGCGGCGTGATCGAGGGCCTGCGCCGCAACGCCATGGCCGAGGTGCCGGTGTTTGCCGTCGAGACCGAAGGCGCTGCTTCGCTGCACGCCGCGTTGAAAGCGGGCAGCCGCGTCACGCTCGACACGATCAGTTCGATCGCGACGTCATTGGGCGCCAAGCAAGTCTGTGAGCAGGCGTTCACGCTGGCGCAGACGCACCCGCTGAAGAGCCTGGTCGTCAGCGACGCCGACGCAGTCCGCGCCTGCGTTCGCTTCATGGACGACCACCGCCTGGTCGTCGAGCCCGCTTGTGGCGCGGCGCTCGCGCCCGCGTACAGCGGCTCCGCCGAGCTGAGCACGGTGGGCGACGACCTGCTGGTCATCGTCTGCGGTGGTGCCACGGCCACGGCCGCCCAGCTGCTGGCCTGGGCCAACCAGCTCCGTTAACTTCTTGCTCGGCCCGACGGCCGCACCGCCATGTTCAAGACCTTCTTGCACGCCAAGATCCACCGCGCCACCGTCACCCATTGCGAGCTGCACTACGAAGGCTCCTGCGGCATCGACCAGGACCTGCTGGACGCCAGCGGCATCCGGCCGAACGAGCAGGTGCACATCTGGAACGTCAGCAACGGCGAACGGTTCATCACCTATGCGATCTCGTCGCCGAGCGGCAGCGGTGTGATTTCGTTGAATGGCTCGGCCGCTCGGCGTGCCAGCGTCGGCGACCTGGTCATCATCGCGGCCTTCGCCTCGGTGCACGACGACAAGGTCGACGAGCATGTGCCGAACCTGGTGTTCGTCGATGCAGGCAACCGCCTGAAGGAACTGCGCCACCAGCCCGCCGGCCCGCAAGCCGGCGTGGAAGTGGACGAGGCCTGAGCCGGCGCCGACCATGTCGGACAGCCCGCTGTACACGGCCTCGGTGCCGGTGTTCCAGCGCTACCTCGGCCGGCTGGGCGGGTGGCTGGACCAGGCGGAAGCGCAGCGCGGGGCGGCAGTGCTCGACGCGCGCCTGGCGCCGGACATGCTGCCACTGCGGATGCAGGTGGTGGTCACCGCCAACTTCACCTTGCGCACGGCGTTTCGTCTCGCCGGCCAGCCGGTGCCGGCGTTCGGTGAATGGCCCGACGGTTTCGGCGGGCTGCGCTCGCACCTCGCCCACGCAAGTTCGCTGTTGCAGACGCTGTCGCCAGCCCAGTTCGCCGATGCCGCCACGCGGGTGATCACCAGCGACGCGGGCGAGGCCGTGCTGCAGCTCGACGGCGCCACCTTCCTGCACCAGTTCGCGCTGCCTAACTTCTTTTTTCACGTGACCGCGGCCTACGCGATCTTGCGTCAGCAGGGCGTGCCGCTGGGCAAGGCCGATTTCGATGGCTTTCACCGCTACACCGCGACCGCCTGAACGGAGCACGCCGGCATGGCATTGAACGACGACTGGCGTGCCCGCAGCCTGAAGGCCGTCTGGCACCCGTGCACGCAGATGAAGCTGCACGCTCGCGCTGAGCACCCGCAACCGCTGATCCCGGTCGCGCGCGCCGAAGGGGTCTGGTTGCATGACCACGAAGGCCGGCGCTATCTGGATGGCATCAGCTCCTGGTGGGTCAACCTGTTCGGCCACAACCATCCCGCGATCCGTGCGGCGTTGGTCGACCAGCTGAATACGCTGGACCACGTGATGCTCGCGGGCTTCACGCACGCGCCGGTGGTGGAGTTGTCCGAGCGGCTGTCGGCACTGACCGGCCTCGGCCATGCGTTCTACGGCAGCGACGGCGCCAGCGCGACCGAGATCGCGCTGAAGATGAGCGCGCACTACTGGCGCAACGCCGGTCAGCCGCAGAAGAGCCGTTTCGTCGGCATCGCCGGGGGTTACCACGGCGAGACCGTCGGCGCGCTGGCGGTGACCGACATTGCGCTGTTCCGCGAGGCCTATGCGCCGCTGGTGCGCCTGGCCGCGACCGTGGCCAGCCCCGATGCGAGGCAGGCTGCTGCCGGCGAGTCTGCAGCCGATGTGGCCGAGCGGGCTGCGGCCGCGCTGGACAGCTGGCTTATCGAGCATGCCAACGAAACCGCGGCGGTGATCGCCGAGCCGCTGGTGCAGTGTGCCGCTGGCATGGCGATGCACGACCCGATCTATTTGAGGCGTTTGCGCGAACTGTGCGATCGCCACCACGTGCACCTGGTGCTCGACGAGATCGCCGTCGGCTTCGGCCGCACCGGCACGCTTTTCGCGCATCAACAGACGGCGATTCGGCCGGACTTCCTGTGCCTGTCCAAGGGCCTGACCGGCGGCACGCTGCCGCTGTCGGCGGTGCTGACGACCGACACGGTCTACGAGGCCTTCTACGACGACGAAGTGGCGCGTGGCTTCCTGCATTCGCACAGCTACACCGGCAACCCGCTGGCTTGCCGTGCGGCGTTGGCGACGCTGGACCTGATCGAGCAGACGGATGTGATCGCCGCCAATCGTGTCACCGCCGAGCGCTTGGCCAAGCAGTTCGAGCCGTTGACGCAGCATCCGCGCGTGCGCCATGCGCGACGGCAGGGGATGATCTTCGCGTGGGACGTGGCGTCGAGCTTGCCCGACTTCGCGCGCCGCTATGCGCGCCATGCACTGGCGCAAGGCCTGCTGCTGCGCCCGATCGGTCACACGCTGTACGCGATGCCGCCGTATGTGATCAACGAGGAAGAAGGCGAGCAACTGGCACGCGGGGCGCTTGCTGCGTTGCGCGCGACGCTGGCCGAAGAAGGCGAGGGCGTCGCGAAGGACCACGGGGTTGTCGATGGTGTGTAGAACCTTGTTCGTCACCGGCACCGACACCGGCGTCGGCAAGACGCTGGTCAGCGCCGCGCTGCTGCACAACCTGGCGCGCCACCATGCCCGGGTGGTCGGCATGAAGCCGGTCGCAGCCGGTCTGATTGAGCACGAAGGTCAGATGGTCAGCGAAGACGTGCTGGCGCTGCGGGCCGCGTCGACCCTCAAGGTGCCACCCGAGCTCGACAACCCGGTCGCGCTGCCCGAACCCTTGTCGCCGCACCTGGCCGCGCGCCATGCCGGTCGCATCGTCACCGTGGCGGATCTGCTGGCGCCGGCACTCACGCTGCAACAGCAGGTCGACGCGCTGGTCGTCGAAGGCGCCGGCGGCTGGCGCGTCCCGATCAACGACGACGAAACACTGGCCGACCTGGCCCGCGCATTGAAGGCGCCGGTGCTGCTGGTCGTCGGCCTGCGCTTGGGCTGCCTGAACCATGCGTTGCTGACGGCCGAGGCGATCCGCGCCGATGGCCTGACGCTCGCCGGCTGGGTCGCCAACCATGTCGACCCACACATGGCCTGTGCCGACGAGAACCTGGCGACGCTGCGTGAGCGGCTCGGCGCGCCGCTGTGGGGCGTGGTGCCTTGGTCTGCCACGCCGGACGCTGCGCGCATCACGCTCGACCTACCCGAGAGATTCAGATGACCTGGCTTGCCGAATTCGACACCCGACTCGCTGACCTGGAAGCGGCGCACCTGACGCGCCGGCGCCGCGTCGTGGTGCCTGAATCCGGCGCATGCATGACTGTCAACGGCCGCTCGATGCTGGCCTTCTGCAGCAACGATTACCTGGGCCTGGCAGGCCATCCGGCGCTGAAGGCAGCCGTTCGCGAAGCGGTCGACACCTATGGCGTCGGCTCGGGTGCGTCACCCATGGTCAGCGGCTACAGCGCCGCCAACTCCGCGCTCGAAACCGAACTGGCCGAGTTCGTTCAGCTGCCGCGCGCGCTGTACTTCTACGCCGGCTACGCGACCAACGCCAGCATCGTGCCGGCGCTGGTCGGCGCGGGCGATGCGATCTTTTCCGACGCGCTGAACCACGCCTGCCTGATCGATGGCGCGCGTTTGTCGAAGGCCAAGATCCACCGCTTCGGCCATGCCGATCTCGATGCCCTCGACGCGCAGCTTGCCGCCGAGCCCGCCCACCGAAAGCTGATCGTCAGCGACGCAGTGTTCAGCATGGACGGTGACGTGGCCGACATCGCGGCGCTGCTGGCGCTGGGGGAGCGGCACGATGCCTTGCTGCTGCTCGACGATGCACACGGCTTCGGCGTGATGGGCCCGCAAGGCCGTGGCGCCTTGGCGGCGGCTGGCCTGATCGGTACGGCGGCCTCGCCACGAGTGCTCTACATGGCCACGTTAGGCAAGGCGCTCGGCGTCGCCGGCGCTTTTGTCGCGGGCCCCGATACGCTGGTCGAATGGCTGCTGCAAAAGACCCGCAGCTACACCTACGCAACGGCCGCGCCAGCGTTGCTTGCCGAAGCGTTGCGTGCGGCGTTGCGCATCGTCGGCAGCGAAGAGGGTGATCAACGCCGCGCGCACCTGCAGGCACTGATCGCCCGCTTGCGAGATGGCTTGTCGCCTGGCGCCGATGCGGCGGTGGACGCGGCAGGCTGGACGCTGATGCCGTCCGACACCGCGATCCAGCCGCTGCTCATCGGCGACAACGCCGCGTCCTTGCGCGTGATGGCCGGCTTGCAGGACGACGGCCTGTGGGTCCCTGCGATCCGCCCACCGACAGTGCCGGTGGGCACCGCGCGGCTGCGCATCGCGTTGAGCGCGGCACACCAGGCCGACGAAGTCGACTTGCTGGTGCGCGCGCTGCGGTCGTTGGCGCGGGTGGTTTAGAACCCGACCGCAGCGCGCAATCCGACCGCCATGAAGCTCGGCGCGTCGCCATTGCCGCCGGCACGGCGAATCCATTGCAGGTCGGGCGTCAACTCGAGGTGGTCGCTCAGCTTCCAGCGGTAGTAGGCCTCGACGATCTGCTCGTTGCCGTGCGCAGCAAAGCCGACCAGCGAGGTGTCGAGCGCGGTCGCCTGCGCCCATTCGCTGCTGGTGTGCACGAAGCCGGCCGCCAGGCCGACCGCGTCGTGGCCGCGACCCCAGGCACGGCCACCGTGCTCGAAGCCGAAGGTCAAGGCCTTGTCGAACGCGCCGTCGCCCGAGGTGCGCTGGCCCCAGCGGGCGAACAGGTTCCACTCGCGGCCCAGTTTCTCGTCGACCGAGATGCCGTAGCCGCTGTGGCGCTGTGCCGCTTCACCGCTCAGGTCGGTGGTCTGGCCATTGGTCCAGGCGTAGAAGCGGTAGGTGCCGCGCGGCTCGCCGTTGATCTGCTTGGGTGAAAACTCGACCTGGCCGATCACCAGCGGCCGGCGCGGGCCGCCGCTGAAGTTGGCGCCGGTGCCCGAGCCGAGGATGCCGAGCGACGCGCCCCAGCCCCAGCCGCGTTCTTCGCCTTCGTCGACATAGGCCACACGCAGGCCCGGTGCGAAGCCGTAGGCATCGGCCGCGATGTCGCCGCCCGAATCGAGCATCGGGTTGTGCACGAAGACGTTGTTCAGGAACTGCGCGCCTTCGTCGCCAGCGACGGTGTTCTGGTCGAAGAAGCCGAAGATGTCGATCTTGCCGAGGTTCATCTCGATGCGGTTGCTCGGCAGGTCGTTGAAACGGCCGCCACCGAGGTCCCATTCCAGCTCGCCCCAGGCCTGGCCGACGATGGCGTAGGTTTCGTCCGAGCCGGCACCGGCTTCGAAAGGCACCGAGTTGACGGTGGCCGTGTGGCTGGGGCGCAGCGCGACGCCGCTGCCCTGGCCAAAGCGCAGGTGACCGAAGCCGCTGAAGCGGGCATCGCCCAATGCCGACACCGTGCCCAGCGGCACGGTCACTTCGACGTCGCCGCGGTAGTTCAGTCGGCCTTGCGAATGACCGGTGTCCGAGCCGCCGCTGCCCAGGCGCTGGCCGACGGCGACCAGGCTGGTCTCGACCGTCGGGCCGTCGTCGGCATCGACTTCAGCTGGCCGCACCAGCGCCTTGACTTGCTGTTCCAGCGCGCCCAGTCGCCCCCAGTCGCTGCCGGCCGCTGGTGGCGTGGTGGTGGCGGTCACCGGCGCGGCCGGCTTGGCGGCCAGTGTCTTGACCTGCTGCTCCAACTCGGCGTTACGTTGCTCCAGCTGTTGCATGCGCTCCATCAGCTTTTGCAGCTGTTCGGCCACGGCGGGGTCGATCTTCTTCTCGGGCGCCTTGCCGGCGGCCAGCGCACTGCTGCACAGGCCGGTGGCGGCCAAGGCCAGGGCCAACGCTCGCGGCTGCCAGGCACGCGCACCGAGAGCCGAGCTACGCGCGCGCGGGGCTGTCACAAACGGGTGGTCCACTTTCAAGTTCTCCTCAGCGACTATTTAATGCAAATGCGAGTTGTTCGCGTTTATGATACGGGCAAATCTGTGAACGGGCGAGACGGTGTGTGGTGCGAAGGGCGCACCGAACGGCGCCGCCACCCTTGAGGAGCTGTCTGATGAATCGAGCGAATTGGCTGCGCCGTGCCGGGCGCCTGGTGGTGGCGCTGCCGCTGTGGGCCGGGGCACTGCTGCCGCTGGGTGCGCAGGCCCAGGCAGTCACGGCCGAGGCCGTGGTCAAGCACTACGCTGCCGGCGTCTCGGCCGGTTATGAAGACGTGCTCGCCGCGTCGCTGGAGATGCAGCAGGCGATCAACGCCTTCGTCGCGCAGCCCAGCCCGGAGCGCCTGAAAGCCGCCCGTGACGCGTGGCGCGCGGCCCGCGAGTGGTACGGCCCGACCGAAGCCTTCCGCTTCTATGCCGGCCCGATCGACGATGACCAGGGCCCCGAGCCGCGGCTGAATTCGTGGCCACTGGACGAGTCGTACATCGACTACGTCAAAGGCAAGGCCAACAGCGGCATCGTCGCCAACCGCAAGCTGCCGATCACCAAGGCCGCGCTGGCCAAGCTGAACACCAAGGGTGGCGAAGAGAACATCGCCGTCGGCTGGCACGCGATCGAGTTCCTGCTCTGGGGCCAGGACTTCAACGACAACGGCCCGGGCGACCGCTCGTTCCAAGACTTCGTCGACGGCAAGGCGCCCAACGCCGACCGCCGCCGTCAGTACCTGCAGGCCGCCACCGAGCTGCTGATCGACGACCTGCGCTACCTCGTCGGCGCCTGGGTGCCCGGCGCCACCAACTACCGCTCGCGCTTCGAGACCGAAGGGCTGGAGGCGATCCGCAAGATGGTGGTCGGCATCGGCTCGCTGACGCGCGGCGAGCTGGCCGGCGAGCGGCTCGAGGTGGCGATGAACACGCAGGACCAGGAAGACGAACACTCCTGCTTCTCCGACAACACCCACCGCGATGTCGTGACCGATGCCGTCGGCATCCAGAACGTCTGGCTTGGCCGCTTCGCCCGCCGCGATGGCAGCACGCTGCAAGGCCCATCGCTGCAGGCACTGGTGGCCGCGGCCGATGCTGGCCTGGCCGACAAGACCACACGCGACATCGCCGCCTCGGTGGCCGCCGCGAACGCGATCCAGCCGCCGTTCGACCGCGAGATCGTCGGCGGCAAGGACGCCCCCGGCCGCAAGCGCGTGCAAGCGGTGATCGATGCGCTGATCCAGCAATCGAAGGATCTGCCCCAAGCGGCCGCCGCCATCGGCGTGACCCGCCTGACCCGTACCAAGTGAGGCCGTGATGTCGAATCAACATGCCCGCCATGCCGCCGCGGTGGGTCTGGCGCTGGTGCTGGCCGCCGGCTTGGGCTGGGCCATCGCCGACGAGCCGGCCACGCCGGCCGACCCGCTGGGCGAACAGACGGCCGGCGCCGCCACCGTGCCGGCCGTCGGCAAGAACGCCTTCTCGTTCCCGTTCGCCAACCTCGACGACGAAGAGCGCCAGCGCTTCGCGGTCGGCAACTCGTTCTTTCGCCGCAACTGGGTCGAGGCCCCGTCGTCGACCGCCGCGCGCGACGGGCTCGGCCCGCACTTCATCGCCCGCTCCTGCGGCGGTTGCCACGACCAGGACGGTCGCGGCGCACCGCCTGACTTCAAGAAAGGCCTGAACGAGCAGCCGATCGGCTTGCTGGTGCGCATCTCGGTCCCGGTGAAGGGCGAAAGCCCGATGGTCACCGCGCCTGAGCCGGTCTACGGCGACCAGTTCAACAACCGCGCAGTCGGCGGCGTCAAGCCCGAGGGCGAGGTGCGCATCCGCCTGAAGCCGGTCACCGGCCGTTTCGCCGACGGTACGCGCTACACGCTGCAGGCACCGTCGTACAGCTTCGATCACCTGGCCTACGGCCCGATGCAAAAGGGCACGCTGCTGAGCCCGCGCATCGCGCCGCAATTGTCGGGTGTTGGCCTGCTCGACGCGATCGCCGAAAACGACATCCTGGCCAACGAAAAGGCGCAGGGCGAGATGGAAGGCCCGATCAAGGGCCAAGCCAACCATGTGCGCGACGCCTGGTCCGGCGAGATCCGTGTCGGCCGCTTCGGCTGGAAGGCCAATGTGCCGACGCTGGTGCACCAGACGGCCGGCGCCTTCCTCGGTGACATGGGCATCACCTCGCGCGTGTTCCCGAAAGAAGCCTGCACGGCGGGCCAGGCCGATTGCCTGGCCTCGCCGCATGGCGCACATGGTGAGGGCCCCGAGATCGACGACACGACGCTGTCGCACGTGGTGTTCTACGAATCGACGCTGGCCCCGGCTGCGCGCCGCAATGCACGCGAGCCCGAGGTGTTGCAAGGCCAGAAGCTGTTCCAGCAGGCCCAGTGCGTGGTCTGCCACCGGCCGAGTTATGTCACCGCCAACGCGCCGTTCCCGGCGCTTTCGAGCCCCAAGGTCAGCGGCCAGACGATCCACCCCTACACCGACCTGCTGCTGCACGACATGGGTGAAGCCCTGGCCGATCACCGGCCCGATGGCCAGGCCAACGGCCGCCAGTGGAAGACGCCCGCGCTGTGGGGCACCGGCCTGATCCACGACGTCAACGGCCATCAGCGGCTGATGCACGATGGCCGCGCCAACGGTGTGCTCGAAGCGGTGCTGTGGCACGGCGGCGAGGCCGAGGCCTCGAAGCAGCAGGTGCTGAAGATGAGTGCGGCCGAACGCGCCGCGCTGGTCAAGTTCGTGGAGTCGCTGTGATGAAGGCCGCTGTCGTTCTGCGAGCCTGCGCCGCGTTGTGTTCTGCCGTGGTGGCTGTCGGTGCGTCGGCGCAGGCCGCCTCTGCCCCAGCGGCCCCGGCATCGTCCGCATCGGCACCGGTCGCGGCCCTGCCGCTGGCCCACCCGCAAACCAGTGCGCTGGTCGACGGGCTGCTGAAGGCCTGGTACGCACCGGCCGCGCGCCGTTTTGGCAGCGACGGCGACGCGCTGGTCGATCGCACGCAGGCCTGGTGTGCCAGCAGTGCGAAGAACCCGACGCCCGCCACCCGCGACCCGGCGCTCGACGCTGCGCGCCAGGCCTGGGTGCAGGCGATGTCCTCGTGGACCCGTCTGTCGGCGGTTCAGATCGGGCCGCTGCTCGAACGCCACAGCGACACCCGGCTCGATTTCCAGCCGATGCGCCCGGCGGCCCTCGACAAGGTGATCGCCAACCCGACCGCACCCGGCGAATGGGCGATGGACCGTGTCGGCGCCCAGGCCCGCGGCCTGCCGGCGATGGAATACCTGTTGTGGAAGAAGCCGGCGGCACCGCGCACGCCCACCTGCGCCTACCTGGTGGTACTGGCGCGTGACCTGCGCGACGAAGCGCGCGAACTGGCGCTGGCCTACGCGACCGAGGCCGCCGCCACGCGCAGCGCCGACGAAGCGGCGACCTGGTTCAACACCTACATCAACCAGTGGCTGGCCGGCATGGGCCGCATGCGCTGGCGCGACCTGGAAATGCCGGTGCGCAGCTGGGGCATGGACCTGGCGCCGCGCGCCACCAGCGGCCAGACGGCACTGGCCTGGCGCGAACGCTGGCAAGCACTGCGCCAGCCGTCGGCCGGCGGTGCTGGCACGCCTAACGGTGTCATACCACTGACCGACTATCTGCGCAGCCGTGGCCTGGCCGCCGCCGCCGATGCCTTGGCGCGCGACGTCGGCCTGGCCGACAGCGCGCTGCAAGGCGCGACACCGGCCACGCCCGGGCCGCAGCTGCTGGAGGCCGCCAAGCGCGTCGACTTCGTGACCCACGCGATCGCGCGCGACGTGTCGGCGCAGATGCAGATCCAGCTCGAGTTCTCGGCCGACGACGGCGATTGAAGCGAGCGCGCCGTGTCCCGCATCGACACCCGGCGGCGCCGCTGGCTGCAGGCACTTGCCGCCGCCGGGGCTTTTCCCAGCCTGGCGGCGCTGGCCGCTGCCGCGTCCGCCGACCGGCCATGGCGCCTGGCGCTGGCCTGGAGCGAAGAGGCGCCGGGCGCTGAACGCGTTCAGTGCACGGGCGTCTGGCAACAAGCCGGCGATCGCTTCGAGGTCGCGGCCCGGCGCGTGGTGCCGACGCGGGCCCATGGCCTGGCGCAACTGCCGTCGGGCGAGTTGCTGACCGTGGCGCGCCGGCCCGGGCTGTGGATGCAGCGTTGGGCCGCTGACGGCACACTTCGCCAAGAAGCCTGGGCCGAACCCGGCCGCCAGTTCAACGGCCATGTGCTGCCCTCGGCCGATGGCCGCGTGCTCTACAGCACCGAGCAGACGCACGACGGCGGTGCCGGCTGCATTGCGCTGCGCGACCCGCTGACCCTGGCGCTGCGCGACGAGTGGCCCACCGGCGGCACCGACACGCACCAGCTGCTGCGCGTCGGCGACCAGCTCTTCGTCGCCAATGGCGGGGTGCCGACGCGCCCCGAGACCGGCCGCGCCAAGCTGGCCTTGCCGACGATGGAGTCGTCGCTGGTCATGTTCGACCTGCGCAGCGGCCAGCGCCGCGGCCCGTGGCGGCTGGATGACCCGCGCCTGTCGCTGCGCCACCTGGCGTGGCATGCCCCGAGCGGCACGCTCGGCATCGCGCTGCAGGCCGAGCACGACGACCCGGCACAGCGGGCCGGCGCGCCGCTGCTGGCGCTGTTCGACGGCGAGAAGCTGCGCGCGGTGCCGGCGCCGACCGATCGGCCCGTGGCCGGCGCCGGTTACGCCGGCGACATCGCCGCCACGCCGGACGGCTTCGTGCTGAGCGCTTCGCGCGCCGGCGCGCTGATGGGCTGGTCGCTGCGCGACGGCTGGACGGCGCCGGTGCCGCTGGCCGAAGCCTGCGCGCTTGCCACGGCAGCCGAAGTGAACACCACTTGCGCGTTAGGGGCCGAGCGCGCCTGGGCCGGCGGTCGGCCGATGGCCTTGCCGCCCGGCTGCAAACCCGACAACCACGCGCTGATCCTCTGACGGCGGACGGGGCGACAGCTGCCCCATCTTGAGGCAGCTCCGGTATCATCGCGCCCGTTGGTGCTCGCACCGGCCCTCTGGCCGGCGCAGTTCAACGGGAAGCAGGACGGGTCGCGTCAACGACAACACCCCAACCTGCGCTGCCCCCGCAACGGTAAGCGGCAAGAGAGCCCTCCAGCCCTCTGCCCGTGACACACACCCACTGGACGCCTGTCGTGCGTCTGGGAAGGGTTCACGGGACCACGCCGCCAGCCCGGATACCGGCCAACAAGGTGGCGTGCCGCTCGATGCGGTGCGCTGTGAAGTGCGAGCCGGCGGGGAAGCCGGCATGCACGCCTGCAGTACGTTCCGCCCCCATGTCTTCCTTGCGACCCCGGCATTGCGCCGCCCTGGCGTTGGCTTGTGCCATGCCCGCGCTCTCTTCCGCCCAGACCACCACCGCCGTCGTGGCCGCCGATGCCGCCGCCGGCGAGCGCATCGTCGTCACCGGTGCGCGTGAACCGATGGCGGCCAGCCGCCTGGCCGGCGACATCGTCGTCATCGACGCCGAGCAGATCCAGGCCTCGACCGCCGATTCGCTGGAAGACCTGCTGCGTCGCGAAGCAGGTGTTCAGCTGTCGCGCAATGGCGGCCCCGGCGCATCGGCCGGGGTGTTCATGCGCGGCACGGCTACCAGCGGCACGCTGGTGCTGGTGGACGGCGTGCGCATCGGCTCGGCCACGCTCGGCCAGGTCGAATTCGAGGGCCTGAGCCTGGGCGCGATCGAGCGCATCGAGGTGCTGCGTGGTCCCGGCTCCAGCCTCTACGGCGCCGACGGTGCGGGCGGCGTGGTGCAGATCTTCACCCGCCGCGGCGACGGCAAGCCGCACGTCAGCGCCTGGCTGGCCGCTGGCCAGTACGGTGCCGGCGAGGCCTCGGTGAGCGGCAGCGGCCGGTTCGGCAACCTGGACGCCGCCGCCTCGCTGTCGCACGAGCAGCTCGACGGCGTGTCGTCGCTGCGGCCGGGCGACCAGTTCGGCAACTACAACCCAGACAAGGATGGCTCGCGCCGCAACACCGCGCAGGCCCAGTTCGGCTGGCAACCGGTCGAGGGCCACCGCATCGGCCTGAACCTGCTCAGCAGCAAGCTCGACGCGCGCTACGACGCGAGCGAATTCCTGCCGCCGGACTTCTCGCAGGACGCGACGCCCGACTTCCACAACAAGCTCGACAACAACCTGGCCGCCATCGACTACCGCGCCGAGTGGAGCCGGGCCTGGGTCACCACGCTGCGCGCGTCATCGCAAGAAAGCGACCTCCACAGCGGCGGCACGGTGATCGACCAGTTCCGCACCCGCCGCGAGCAGCTCGATGCGCAAGCCACCTGGCGCTTCGCGGCCGAGCAGGCCCTGACGCTGGCCTACGAGGGCTTGACCGAGAAGGCCCATTCCACCGCCTTCCTGGCCGATGTGAAGCGCGACAACAATGCCCTGGTGCTGGCCTACGCCGGCAAGCTCGGCCCGGTGCAGGCGCAGCTCGATCTGCGGCACGACGACAACTCGGCCTATGGCGACGTCAACACCGGTCGCATTGGCGGTTCGTTCGAGCTGGCCAAGGGCTGGCGCGTGCGGGCACTGGCCGGCACCTCGTTCCGCGCGCCGAGCTTCAACGACCTGTACTACCCCGGCTATGGGGTGCCGCCTGATACCGAACCCCCTGCCGTCAGGGTCGGTCCCGAGCGCGGCCGCAGCGTCGAGTTCGGTGTCGAAGGCCGCTGGCCCGGCTATGACCTGAGCGCGACCGCGTGGCGCAACCAGATGCGCGACCTGATCGGCTACCAGCCCGATGCCACGCAGTGCCCGGACGACCCGGCCTACATGTTCGGCTGCGCAGCCAACATCGCCCGTGCCCGTCTGCAGGGCTTCACCTTCAACGGTGGTGCCCAATGGGGTGACTGGCAGTTCCGCGCACAGCTCGATTTCGTCGACGCGAAAGACAGCGACACCGGCGCACGCCTGAACCGCCGGGCCGCTTACCAGTCCAGCCTGAGCGCCGACTACATCACCGGCGACTGGCGCTTTGGTGCGGCTGTGCTGCAGGTCGGCAAGCGCCCGGACAACGGCGCCACGCTGCCCGAAGAGACCACGCTGGACCTGAAGGCTCGCTGGCAGTTCGCACGGCAATGGACGCTGGAGGCCAAGGTGATCAACGCCACCGACGCCGACCTTCAACCGGCACGCGACTACCAGGGCCTGGGTCGCCAAGCCTGGCTGGGCCTGCGCTACACCCTCTGACCTCACCAAGCGGCCAAGCATGCACGAACTGATCCTCGGCGGCCAGAAAAGCGGCAAGTCGCGCTGCGCAGAGCAGCGCGCGGCCGATTGGCTGGACCAGAGCGCGGTGCGCGAGGCCTGCCTGATCGCGACCGCGCTGCCGGGTGACGTGGAGATGCAGCAGCGCATCGCGCGTCACCAGGCCGATCGTGCACGGCGCGTGCCCAAGTTGACGGTGCTGGAGGTGCCGTATGCACTGCCGCAGGCGCTGCGCGAATACAGCACGCCGGGCCGCCTGCTGGTGGTCGATTGCCTGACGCTGTGGCTGACCCAGCTGCGCATGCCGCTGAGCGGCCCAGCGTTGGGTGATGCCGCCTGGCTGGCGCGTCAGGCGGCGCTGTGCGATGCGCTGCGCGCCGCGCCGGGGCCGATCGTGCTGGTGTCGAATGAAATCTCGCTCGGCTTGTCGCCGCTGAGCCCTGAAGCGCGGCAGTTCGTCGACTCGCTGGGCAAGCTGCACCAGCGCGTCGCGTTGGCCTGCGAGAGCGTCACCTTGATGGTCGCCGGCATCGAGATGCCGGTGAAGCGGCCATGACGGCGCGTCGCACATTCGCCGCATTGCTGCTGTGCTTCGTGGCGACCGCGGCGACGGCCGGTCCCGCGATCGTGCTGCGCGACGACGGCGGTGCCGAGCATCGCTTGGCCGCGCCGCCGCAGCGCATCGTCACCTTGCTGCCGTCGCTGACCGAAAGCGTCTGTGCGCTCGGTGGCTGCGCACGCCTGGTCGGCGTCGACCGTTATTCGAACTGGCCCGACAGCATCAAGGACCTGCCGCGCCTGGGCGGGCTCGAAGACGCGCAGGTCGAGCGCATCGTCGCGCTGAAGCCCGACGTGGTGCTGGCTGCCAAATCGGCCCGCGTCGCCGAGCGGTTGCAGAGCCTGGGCCTGCGCGTGGTGCTGGTCGAGTCACAGACCCATGCCGACGTGCGGCGCTCGCTCGGCCTGATCGCGCAGTTGCTGGGCACGCCCGCGGCGGCCGAGCGCGCCTGGTCCGCGATCGAGGCTGAATTTCAAAACGCCGCCGCCCGCGTGCCGCCCGCGCGGCGGGGGCAGAAGGTGTATTTCGAGGTCGCGTCCGACCCCTACGCGGCCGGCGCCGCTTCGTTCATCGGCGAGACGCTGATCAAGCTGGGGCTGGGCAACGTCGTGCCACCCGAGCTGGGGCCGTTCCCGCGATTGAACCCCGAGTACGTGGTGCGGGCCCAGCCCGACATCATCGTCGCGTCGCAGCAGGCGCTGCAGTCGATGGCAGGCCGGCCCGGCTGGTCGGCGCTGAAGGCCTTGCCGCGCCAAGCCTGCGGTTTCGTCGAAGCGCGGTACGAGCTGTTGATCCGGCCGGGCCCGCGCATGGGTGAAGCGGCCAGCGCGTTGGCCGACTGCGTGGCCGGCCTGCCCGCAAAGACTGCCGCTGCCACAGGCACCAAGGACGGCCAGTGAGCGCGACGCTCGTGCCCCCTGCTGCAGCGGCCGCCGCACCGGTGCTGGCCGACGCGGCCCGCCGGCGTCGCCTGCTGTTGACGCTCTGGGGGCTGGCCGTTGTCCTGGCATTGCTGGGACTGGCGGCGGGGCCGTCGGGCCTGTCATGGTCGGCCTGGATGGCCGATGTGGGCGGCGACCAGGCGATGCTGATCCTCGGCCAGATCCGCGCACCGCGCACGCTCGGGGCGTGGGGTGTGGGCGCCATGCTGGGCCTGGCCGGTGCGATCGCGCAGGGCCTGTTCCGCAACCCATTGGCCGACCCGTACCTGCTTGGCACCGCGGCGGGCGCTGGGCTCGCGGTGGTGCTGGTGCTGGCGGGTGCGACATTGGGCGGGGTGGCCATTGGCCTGGCCACCGCACAGTGGCTGGCACGCCTGGGCATGGTGCTGGCCGCCTTTGTCGGCGCGCTGGGCGGCCTGACGCTGACCTTGATGCTGGCGCGCGGTGCGCATGAGCCGATGCGCCTGCTGTTGGCGGGCGTGGTGGTCGCGGTGGTGCTGGGTGCGGTCAGCGACCTGGTCACGACGGTGTCGCCCGAGGCGCTGCGCGGCAAGCAGTTCTTCATGCTCGGCAGCACCGGGTTCCTCGGCTGGAGCAGCGTCTGGGTGCTGGCTGCCGGCCTGGCCGTTGCGTTGCCGCTCTCGCATCGTTATGCCAGTGCGCTGGACGCATTGACCTTGGGCGAAGACAGCGCCGCCAGCCTCGGGCTGGACCTGCCGCGCATCCGTCTGGTGCTGGTCGGGCTGCTCGCCCTGGCCACCGGCCTCGCCGTGTCGCAGGCCGGCCTGGTCGCCTTCGTCGGCCTGGTCGCACCGCACCTGGTGCGCCGCCATGCACCGGCGCCGCAGGCCTTCACGCTGCTGGCCAGCGCGGCGATGGGCGGCGTGCTGTTGCTGGCGGCCGATGTGCTGGCGCGCTGCATGATCGCGCCGCAGGAGCTGCCGGTGGGCGTGTTGACCGCGGTGCTCGGCGGCGGCTACCTGATGCGGTTGCTGAAACGTCAGACCAGCGAATGACAACCCACGACAGCCTGAGCGCGCTGGACTTGAGCGTGCAGCTTGGTGGCCGGCCGGTGCTGCGCCATGTGTCGTGCCGATTGCAACGCGGCTGGACGGCGATCGTCGGCCCCAACGGCGCGGGCAAGTCGACGCTGTTGCGCACGCTGGCCGGGCTGTTGCCGCCGCAAAGCGGGCGGGTCGAGCTGGACCGGCAGCCGCTGCTGAACCTGGCGCCACGCGAGCGCGCCCGCCGCATCGCCTGGCTCGCGCAGTCGAGCGCGGTGACTGGCGAGCTGACCGCGCGCGAGACCGTGCAACTCGGCCGCCTGGCCCACCTGGGCCTGTTCGCCGCGCCGACGGCGGCCGACGAAGCGGCGGTCGACGCGGCAATGCACGCCACTGAATGCGAGGCCTGGGGCGCGAGGCGCTTGCACGCCTTGTCTGGTGGTGAGCGCCAGCGTGTGCTGTTGGCGCGGGCGTTGGCCACCGGCGCGCCGGCGCTGTTGCTGGACGAGCCGACGACCCACCTCGACCCGCCGCATCAGGTGGCGCTGGCCTTGCTGATGCGCCGGCTGGCCGCCACGCACACGCTGGTCAGCGTGCTGCACGACCTGACGCTGGCGCTGCGGGCCGACCGCGTGCTGGTGCTGCGCGATGGCACGCTGCAGGCGGATGGCGTGCCCGGTGATCCAGCACTGCGTGCCGCGCTCGAAGCCAGCTTCGACCACGCCATCCACATCGACACCACCCGCAGCGGCCGGCCCGTGGCCCTGCCGCGCCTGGACGACTGAAAGCACACGATGCAGATCGAAGCCCCTCCGACCGAACGCGGCAGCGAGAAGCCCGATGGCGAGCGGCGTGGCCTGGTCATCGTCCACACTGGCAACGGCAAAGGCAAGAGCACGGCGGCCTTCGGCTTGGCTCTGCGCGCCCACGGCCGCGGCAAGCCGGTCAAGATCTACCAGTTCATGAAGGTGCCGAGCGCGCGCTTCGGCGAGCACCGGCTGTTCGAACAACTCGGCGTGCCGATCGAGGGCCTGGGCGATGGCTTCAGCTGGAAGAGCAAAGACCTCGAGCATTCGGCTCAGCTGGCGCGCGACGGTTGGGCACGCGCCGAAGCGACGATCCGCGCCGGCGAGCACTTCCTCGTCGTGCTCGACGAGATCATGTACCCGCTGCGCTACGGCTGGTTGCCGTTGGAGCCGGTGCTGGCGGCCCTGCGCGAGCGGCCGGCAAACGTCCACGTCGTGTTGACCGGTCGCAACGCACCGCAGGAACTGATCGATGCAGCCGATACAGTGACCGAGATGCACCTGATCAAGCACCACTTCGCCGCTGGCGTGCCGGCACAGCGTGGAATTGAAGACTGACATGACGTCGCGACTTGGCTGTGTCGCATTCCACCTGCGAAGGGTGGCGTGTGGTGGGTGGCCCGGGGCTGCGTTCTCCGGCCCACGCTCGCGGGGAATCGTGTTGCGCTCGCCATCGTCTCTCGGTCTGCGCCGTCAGCGCTGGCCCGCGTCAAGGCGACCGCGAATGGGGCCTGCGCCCGCACCCCCGAGCCACCCACCAAGGCAT
>Ga0307516_10000129_pt1 | contig 89873 bp, 167 predicted proteins | sample 19_EM_MG_FD_203310 | JGI IMG/M metagenome (GOLD analysis project Ga0307516, IMG submission 203310) | Populus trichocarpa ectomycorrhiza microbial communities from riparian zone in the Pacific Northwest, United States - 19_EM | ecosystem: Host-associated > Plants > Roots > Unclassified | place... | reverse complement strand
TCATGCCAGGCCCGGGTGGCGCGGCGTTCCAGGAATCCCATGACGAATCTCCCTACCTTCCGGCGTTGTCGATGAGCCACTGCCCGAACTCGCGGTCGGCGTCGGCCTGGATGGTGTCGAAGTCGGCGCCGGCGGCGACTGCCCGCTTGGTGGCGGGGACGACCGTTTTGGTGAGGAAGTCGTCGGTGGGCGCTCCGGCGCGTCGCCTCATCTCGTACTCAACGTTGAGGGCGACTGCGGTTTCCCTGAGGCTGGCCATGGTCATTGCCCGATCGCATTGCCGGGGGCCATGCGGATGACGCCGTCGGGCTCGCTGGTGAGGATCCGTGCCATGAGCGTGCTCCTTCGGGTTGGGTTAGAGGCCGCGGGCGCCGGCGAGTTGCGCGGCACGTTCGAGGTAGAGCAGCGGAAGTCGCGGCCCGGCCTGTGCGTCGTTCCAGGACGGGATCGACTCCGCCTGCGGGAAGTCGCGCTCGATGGCTTCGAAGAGGAGCCGCCGCGCGCTGGCGTCGTCGCTGCTGGTGGAGGCTTCGATCTGGATGGCGCCGCCGGGGCAGCGGGCCATGGCTTGGTCGTCGCGGAGCTGGCGGGCCCAGCCGTAGGTTTCGATGCGGACGCGGGCCCGGTGCAGTAGTGCGGCGACAGGCGTCTCGTAGGGGCTGGGCGCGGGCGCCAGGGTGGGGGTGAGCGGTACGACGGAACTGATCGCCGGTACGGGCTCGGCGGATTCGATGTGGGCCGTGTTGACCTCGAAGGCGACGGCGGCTTCGTTGAGGCGTTCGTTCATGAGGGCGAGGCGGAGCGCTATTCGTGCGTCGAGGTCGAGGGCGGGGGGCGGGCTTGCCGGGGCAAGGATGGTCGTGGTCATGTGGGCGTTGCCTGTCTGCGCGTTCGCGCGTGGTGGGTGGATGGGGCGCCCCTGCTTTGCTGCCAGGCGGGAAGGGGCGCCCCGGCTGAGTCAGGCGCCGACGCGTCGTTTGGCTTCGGCCTCGATTTGTTCGAGGGTCCAGCCGACGGCCTTCGCCTTGTCGGTGCTGGCGTCGGCTGTGGCGAACGCGGGTCCGATCTCGAAGGTCTTCTGCTGCATGATCGTGAGCACGACGACGGCGTCGCGGACGGCGGTCTCGAAGAGGCGCTGCTTGTCGGTCATTCGGGTCTCCTTGGCTGGCTGGGCTACTGGGGGATGCGGCGGCAGGTGGTGCCGTGCTGTTCGGCTGCTTGCTCGGTGCCGTCGTAGTCGACGAGGTCGGACTGCGTTTCGTTCGACCAGTTGGTGACTTTGAAGCGTCCGGGTCCACAGCCGGTGCACTCGTACCAGGCGCCGCTGCCTGCAAGTGCGGCGAGCATGCCGCCCTGGTGCAGGGTGACGGTGCCGCCTCCAGGGGTGGCGTAGCGGGCGGTCGTCTTCGCCACGGTCAGCCGCCTTCGGCGAAGCGGACGGGCATGGTGGCGTCGAGGAGTTCGGCGGCTTCGCTGCCGTCGGTCTTCCGGGTGTCGAAGCGGGCGGTCACTTCGCGGACGATGCGGTCGGTGGTGGCGCGGTCGCCGCGAAGAAGCGCGGCGACGTAGTCCTGGACGGAGCGGTGGGTGTACTGCATGGACTTCTCCTTGATCGGTTGAGGATGGGTGGGCTTCGTCAGCGACGCCGTCCGCGTTCGCCGCGGCTGGGGCGGGTCGCGGGGTCGCTTCCGTTCTGGACCCGCTTCTGCAGTCCGCGGATCTCCGAGTCGTCGAGATAGGCGCTGTAGTCGCCGTGGCCGACGGGGCCGGCGACCTGACGTCCGGGGCTGCCGAGTTCGCGCATGCCGCGGGGCGGCTGCTCGTAGACGGTGCCCTCTTGCGCAAAGAGTCCTTCGACGGAGAGGTGCCCGGTCATCCAGTGGCCGGTGATCGGGGAGCGCCAGTCGAAGGTGCGGGCGACCCACATTTTGGCGTCCTCCCACGGCGCCGCGTTGAGGGCCTGCTGGGAGACGGTGTAGACGGTGACGCCCTTGCCGTTCTCCGAGATGAAGCGGGTGAGCTCACGGACGCCCCTGCGTCCGGGCTGCCAGGTCTTGGGCATGAGTGGATCTCCTGTCGTTTTTACGTAGCTTTGTCGGGTGGACTTGCGATAATTTGCACCCAGTCGCACCCCCGGACGGCGGGTGGTCGTGACCCGGGTCGCGTCCGGGTGCTGTCCGGGGCGACGGGGCGAGCGTCCGGGGTACAGTCCGGGTGAATGTCACATTTCACCCTGGACTGTCCGGGGCAAAGCGGTGCATACCGCTTCGCCTAGTTGCCTTCGAGGAGTTCGAGCGCGTCGGCGATGTCCGCCCGCTTGTAGCCGTTCACGCGGTTCCGCAACCCCGGAATCGTGACCTTGACCGTTCCGCCGGCCCCGGCCGCTCGAAGCAACTCGCCGAGACGCTCCTCCGCCATGCCGCCGCCGATGACCTGGGCCATCTCGTCGAGCTGCGCCACATCCCGGCCGAGGTCGTTCATCGCGACGAGGCAGCCGCGCAGCGCGTCCATCTGCATGCGCTGCTCCGGCGTGTGGTTGAGGACGTTCCGGCCCGGGATGCCGTCCCGCTTCGGGCCGCCGGCTGCCGACGACAGGCCGGTGGCGTTGAGGAGGTGCTGCTCGATCGGGTCGTCCCACTGCCCGGCCAGCCGGCCCGCCTTCTCGCGGATCTTCGCCGCCTTCTCTAGCAGCATCGTGATCTCGCTGCGGTCGTCCTCGTCGATGTCAAAGCTGCGGGCCTTGTCGGTGATCCCCGCGAACGGATTGACCAGCCAGCCGAGGCCGGGCCGCGGCGGATCGAACTTGGAGGCGTCACGCCCCATGCCCGACTGGCCCTTGCCGAGGATGGCGTTCGACTGCTCCGCATTGTCGACGCGCATCGCCCAGCTGGTCGTGAAGTTGACGGCGAGTTCGCTCGGGAAGACGTCGGCGTTCGGGTACTGCGTGATGAAGACGATGAGGATGCCTGCACCAGCGGCAACCGACGCGAGCAGGACCAGCCTCTCCATGATCTCGTCACGGCGATGCTTCTTCGACCTGGTGTATGTCGCCCCTTCGTCGATCACGATCAGCTCAATGCCGCCGATCTGCTCAATGGCGGGCGCAACGAGCTTGCTCTTGCCGAGGCGACCGAGTTCGACTTCGCGCCTGTTCTTGTCGGCGATCTCGGCTTCCAGGAGGGCGACGAGCCTGTCCGGGTCGGGCTTGAAGTAGGTGGATGCGACTCCGGCCTTGGCGTAGGCGTCCCATTCACCGTTCTGCTTACCTGCGATGATCCGCAGGTTGATGCGCGGGTCGAAGGCGGCGCCGACGACCAGGTTGGATGCGCCGACGCCCTTGCCGGAGCGGGTCGTGCCGCCGATCACCGTGTTGGAGGTGCTGATGGGCAGCAGGATGGTGTTGCCCCGCTTGCCCCAGCCGACCGGCACGCCGTCCTTGAAGGCGTCCAACTGGGTGGGCTTCTTCAGGAGCGGTGAAGGCCGGACATCTTCGAACGGGTCCTGGTCGGCGATCCACAGGCTGGTGCGGACTGCGCTGCCCTTCTTCTCGATGTCGACCATGGCGGAGTCGCGGCCGATCGCGCCGGCGAACACCTCGATCTTGTCTTGGAGTTTGGCGACAGTCTGGCCTGCGGGCAGGTCGAAGACGACGGTGGTGTTGCCGTCCTTCTCCCGCTGCGGCACGGCGAGAATCGCGAGCTGCTCGTCACCTTTCACCATGCCGATCTTGCGGAGGGCTTCCTCAAGCTGCGGCACGGTGCACGCGGGCGGCGGCGGGGCGTTGAACTCCCGCATCCCCGGCTGCTCGGTCTTCACCATGTCGACCGGGGCGGCCAGCTGCGTCTCCATGCTCGGGGCAGGTGCAGGCTGGCCGTCGACGAAAGGGCGCGAGACCAGGTACCAGCCGTAGCCGGCGGCCGTGCCGAGGGCGGCGAGGATGAGCGGCTGACCGTTGGCGGTCATCTCGATCGCAGTGCCCAGCATGGGCAGCGATGCGAGGCCGCCGCCAGCGAGGATGGCGCCCCGGGTCGCCTTCTTGGTGTGGCGGACCATGTTGATCTCACGGTCGGTCGGAGGCATCACGATTGTGTTCTGGAGTGCGGCGAGCTTGGCCTCTTCCGCAGCCACGCGACCTCCCAGACGCGACACGGCACCGTTGCCGCCGTCGCCGTTCTCGGCCTGCAGCTTGGCGTTGTAGAGGTTTCCGTGCGCTTCGGCGACGATCCGGTTCTGGTGGACGATCTTCTCGTTGTGCTTGCGTTGCTTGCGTTCGGCGGCGAGCTGCAGGATGTCGAGTTCGTCGAGGTCGCCGGTGGCGAGCCAGTCCTTGGTGCGGGCGCTGACGTGGCCACGCTGCACGGCGAACGCGGCCTTGATGCGGTCGCCGCGAGTGGGCTCGGTGGCCGCCTCGGTCGGCTGCTTCTCCATGTCGGGCTGGGCTTCGGTGGCCACGGCCGGGTTCCTTCCTGGGGTCGGGGGCGGCGCCCCGGGTGGGCGCCGCCGTGAGATGTGGCTAGCCGAGGCCGCTGAGCATGGAGCCCATCGAGCCGACGAGGGAGTTGGTGAGCGAGCCGCCCATGCCGCCGATGACCGTGCCGGAGATGGCGATCCCGAACAGGGCGACGACGACGGCGTCCATGGCCTTGACGTGGCCGTGCTTGACCTTGAAGAAGACGATGATGCCGAGGACGAGGATCGCGACGACACCGGTCGCGACGCCGGCACCGGTGGCCTGGGTGGTGACCTGCTGGTTGTAGCCGGTCTGGGTGCCGGTGACCGGGTTGCCGATGGCTGCGCCTGCGCCGCCGTCGGGGGTGAGGCCTGAGCCGACACCGGGGCTGGTGTCGGTCTCGAACGCGGCGACGGTGGCGATGTGCGCGCCGGTGGCCTGGTGGCCGTAGCCGCCCATGCCGGTGATCCGGACGGTACGGCCGTCGGGCATCTGCACGGGTGCGGTGGCGGCGCGAGTGACGGTGGCCTGCTCGGCGGCGGACGCGGACGGCGCGGCCACGGTAGTGATGGCTGCGGCGCCTCCGAGGAGGGCTACGGCCGCACTGCCCGAGACGGCGAACTGGCGGATGGTGGGGTTCATGGCTTCTCTCTCCTGAGTGGGCTGGTTGTCGTTCGGGCGGGGTCAGTTGTGGTGGCCGTTGACGGCCATGTGCTTGTGTGCGGTGTCTGCGGCGGCGACCTTCGCGAGGGGGTGGAAGGGCACGCTGTCGCCGGGGGTGCGGCGGTGCTCGGGGGGCTTCCTGCGGGCCGCCTTGCCGGGCTTCACCGGGGAGGGGGGGAGATCGGTAACCACCTGCGACTTCTTGGGCACTCCGAGTACCTTCACCGGAGCCGGGTGCAGCAGCTCCAGGAGGCGCGCGCGATTACTCACCGGCGAGCCGTTGGCGGTGTCGAACGCAGCCGCCAGCGCCTTACGCGAGGCGTGCGCCTGAGCGTGCAAGGAGGGGGTCATGCCCGGGGTGCGCGTGCCGTACAGAATCTCCCAGGCAGACACGAACGCCTCCTCGAAAGCCAGCACACCGAAGGGGGCGGCAGAGACCAACTTCCGTGCCAGCTTCACCACGTCGCCGTGGTGGCGGCTGCGCTTCCTGGCATGGGCGGCACGGGCCTTCTCCTCGGCCCGCTTCTTCGGGTCCACCGCAGCAGCGGACAGGGTGTGCACCCACTGCCGGATCTCGAACACCGCCGGGCCCATGACCGTGACACCGGCCAGACCCCACGCCACCGAGGCGTTGGTCTGCGAGCCGTACTCGTAGTTGATGTGGGCGGCATAGCCGGCCGCGCCCATCGACAGGGCCCGCAGCAGCCAGCGCACCCACGCGGGCAGCTTCCGCTCATCGGCGTAGGCGACGCCGGCAGCCATCACCCAGGCCGCGCCCTCCAGCGCGAACGGCAGCGGCAGCAGGATCAGGCTGATCGACACGAAGTGCATGACCTGCGCGGGCAGAGATGCGAGCGCGGACGCTGCGACCAAGGCGAGGGTGCCCTTGCGGTACACGTTGGCCGCAGTCAGGGTCTTCTCCCGTCGGGCTGCGCGGGCTTGCCGGCGGGCGGTCTTGTCGCGGCGCTCCTGTGCCTTGACCTCGCGGGCCTCGTCGCGGTCTTTGCGCCGCTCGTCGCGACGCAGCTGGGCCCGGTGCTCGTCGGTGCGGCGGCGCTCGGCGGCGTCGGCGGCCTTGTCGGCGCGACGCTCCTCGGACCAGCTGCTCACGGTGATCGGTTTCCTTTCGAGGTTCGGCGGGTGACTACTTCGTGGTCTTGCTGCGGGAGCAGCCCGCGCCCGGCGGGCAGATGGGCTTCTTGAAGCCGAGGAGCGTCCGTTCCGGTACGGCTCCCGGCTCGCCGCAGATCCAGCAGTTGGGCTTGCCGTCGGTGGGCATGAGCTAGTCCTCTCGGTTACGTCGGGTGGTGGTCTTCCTCCAGCCGAAGCCGCCGGGAAGATTCATCGAGGTGGTGCGCCGGCCGGTCGAACTGCGCGTATACCGGGGCCCGTTGCCGGAGCCGAGCGTCCACGACACGCTGCGCCGGTTGATGTTGACCCGGAGGCCGGGCAGGATCTGGAAGCTCTTGCGGAACGTGATCGGCATGACGGTCAGTTCTCCTCGCGGACGGGCGCACAGTTGAGGCAGTTCGGGTCGTCGCAGATCTCGATGCGCCCACAGCCGATCGCGCTGGATACGGCGTTCGCCGCCCGCGATCCGCGCTCGCCGGCCACAGTCCGGCCTGCCTGCTGGAGGCGTCGGGCGATCAGCTCGCGCGGATCCGTCCGGTTTTCGTTGCTCATGTGGATCATTCCTTTCGGTTGGTTTGGGGTGGTCAGGCGACGGCTTGGGCGAGCTGCCGGTGGAGTCGTTCGACGCCCTCGGCCTCCCGCTCGTCGCGCTGGATGCGGCGGTCGAACGACCGCAGCTCGCTGTCGGTCATCCAGCCGATGTCGTAGAAGTCGAAGGCGATGCCCTTACGCGCGGACGCCCAGGCGCCGGGCCGGTTGAACTGGGCGGCATGCTTCAGCTCATGCAGCACCGTCTTGTCGATCTCCGCCTGCCTGCCCAGCAGCGACTGGGCGTTGATCACGACCAGCGTTCCGGCCCGATTGAGGGTGGCCGCGCCGTGACGTCCCGGGCCGGCCCACGCATCCCAGTCGCTACGCCCGAACAGCTGCCGGTGGGCGGCGCAGATCAGATCCGGGATGCCGTCGGTGACCGTGACGGCCACCTCCACGGCGCCGAGACCGCCCCGCTCGCGCCGGCCGATCATGCGGGCCGCCTCGTCCATCACCAGGTCGACACGGTCCAGGACCGGGCGGTAGCGGCGCGGGAGGCGGTACTCGACGAGACGCATAGCGAACTCCTTTCGGTCTAGGCGGAAGCCCGGGGCAAACCGAGCAGGCGGTAGGGGAACGGGCCGGACTCAAGCGGGGGCTGACTGAACCAGCCGCCCTTGGAAACCAGCCGCCAGTGGAAGTCGAACTGAGCGACACCCAGTTCGATCAGGGCGACCGCACGGTGGTGACCGTCACCGAGGTACACGCGGCCGTACTTGTCGTCGACGTCCAGCCAGATCGGCTTCGGCAGCCCGCCACGGCCGACGATGTCCGCCTTGTAGTGGTCGACGATCCGCCGGCGCTCTCCGCGACGGAACGCGTCGTGACAGTGGCGCCACTTCGCGAACTCCTTCGCACGGATCTGCCCGTCGTTGAACATCGCCGTCGGAAGCTGGCCGTGGTACGACATCGGTCAGACCCTCCGCAACTGGCCGGCGCTGTAGCCGCGATAGCCCTTGACGGCCTCGGCGAACCGGCCGTCGATGCCCTTCACGGCGAGTTCGCTGCCGGTCTCCGGGTTGGTGGGCACGACAGGGCTCCTCTCGGGGGGGTACGGGATGAGGGCTGGGGCTACTTGGTGCGGCCGATGGCCTTGCTGTAGGCGTCCTGCCGGTCGGATGAGGCGGCGGCCCGCTCGGGCGTCTTGTACGTGGTGACGCCGTCGCCGCCGACCGCCCGATAGACGGTTTCGCCGGCGGACCGGACCTCGACGACCTTGCTGCGATCGATTTCCTTCGACATGGGTGTTCCTTCGGTTCGGTGAATGGATGTGGTGGTGCCGGTCGTGCTGGGCACCGCACCGTGTAGGCGATGCGGTCCCCGGCAGGGCCAGGGGTAGGGGCTTGGACCGCGCTGGCGGAACGGAGGGGAGCCGTTGACGCCCGCCAGCGCGGCGAGCCGGACACGAGACGGGGGATGACCCGCGACCGGCGATCAGGGGGTTAGGCCGCGGCCAGGTAGTTGAAGCCGTCGAGCTCGTCGAGCAGCTCCGGGTCGGCGGCGAGTCGAATCTCCGCCCGCCGGGCCTTACTGGCGGCGGCGTACTCGGCGAACAGGTCCGAGATCGACAGCGCCGTCGGCACCAGGGCCAGCGCGCGGTCGGCGCCGCCCGTCAACGTGGCGTGATCGGCGGAGAACAGGAACGGAGACATGGCGGGACCTTTCAGGTCGCAGAGAACGTGGGGGTGAGTCAGAACTCGTTCAGCTGGAGGTCGAAGAACAGGACCGTGAGCGGGCTCCCGTAGTCCTTCTTGAACTGGGCGAAGACGTACTCGAAGGCCTGGGAGCGCTTGAAGCCGACCGGGGCAGTGATCACGGCGGTCCGGGTGTTGACGCGCCCGTCGGCCGTCTGGACGGTCATCACCCAGAACAGGTCCATGGAGGCCGACTCCGGAGCGGACTGGGCGTCGGATTGGACGGTAGAAGGCATGGCGAACCTCTCAAGATGGCGGGAACGGTGAGTGGTGCGGGGGTGGAAAGCCGCGCTGACGGGGGCCGCGGGGGATTCGGTGTCATCCCCGTCAGCGCAGCTGGTCTAGGACTTCCGGGCCGACTGATAGCGCGCCGCTTTGAGGCGATCGCATTCCCGGCAACGACGGGAGGGCTTGCGGCCCCCATTTGGCTGCCAATACGTGTTCTCGGAGGTGAACTCGTGGCCGCGACTGCAGTGGGTCTTGCGGGTGTTGAGCGCTGCCGGACCGTTGCCGCGAGCGTTGTTCACAGATCCAGGCACCGGCTCCAGGTGCTCGGGGTTCACGCACCTGCGGTGCTGGCAGTCCCGCCCGCCAGCGCACTCCTCGTCGCGTGTGTGACATAGATGGTCAAGCTCTGCGCCGGCAGGTATGGGCTCAACCAGGAACTCGTAGACCGCCCGATGCGCACCGGTGCGCCCTCCTTCGCGCCAGCACCGGGCATATCCGTTCATGTCGACAGGGCCCGTCCATAGCCAGCAGCCGTTCGCGTCCTTCGCAACGCCACGCAGTACCCGCCCTCCTGGATGCTCCATGGCTCGTCGCTTCAGTGGGACGAAGGAACCCTCTTGCTTGAGGCGCGAGAGCAACTTGCGGTAGCAGGACTCGCAGCGCGCCCTGCGCAGCTTGCCCGTCACGCCCTTACGGCAGTCGGTGCAGCAGCTCATCACCGGCCACACACCTTGGCCTGTCGCGCGGCCTCGGCGGCGACGGCTGCCGCCTTCGCGGCCTCCATGTGCTGCCGGGCCTGCTCCGCCAACTGCCTGGCGGCGAGACCGTGTTGGGCCTGGGTCACCAGGGCCACGGGGAGCGCCATCACTGGTCGCCGCCGTCCGGAACCACAACCAGGAACCGGTCGGTACGGATGTCCTGCACGACAGTCGCCGGAATGCCCTGGTCGCGGAACTGCTGCGCCTGCTCCTCCGCGGGCCAAGAACCGCGCGGATGGGAGGCCTGTGTGGTGGCGAGGACCTTGCGTGCGCTCACGATGCACCGCCTTCGGCGACGATCCGCTGCGCCGTCTTGAACGCCGCGAATCCGCCAGGGCCCGTACCGTCGGCGCCACGCTCCAGCCGGTCGTGGACGGCCAGCGGGCTCGCACCCTCCAGGCCGGACGACTTGCCAGACTCCAGCAGGCGCATCGCCTCGGCGATCACAGCCTTACGGTCGACGGCCATCACGCACCTGCCGTCTGCGGATGCGGGCCGCGGGGACACTGCGGCAACGCGTCCTTCGTCTTGGCGTGATCGTCGGAGGCGACCGGGGTGGCCGGGCGGCGGACGTAGGACCCCAGCTCATGGGCGAGACGGTCGGCGGGGCTCATGCCGTCACCTCGACGAGGTGCAGCATCCCGGCCGCGTCCAACTGGCAGCGGCACATCAGCAGCTCGTCCTGTACGGCGAGGAGCCGGTCGAAGTCCCCCTCCGTCGCGGCAATGGCAGACATCTGGCGAAAGTGGAAGTCAACCGACGCGTGCCGCTCCAGAAGGTCCGCGGTCGCCAGGCTGATCGCGGTCACCGGCGTGCCGTTGATGACCGTCGACTCGCCGGCGCGCAGACCGGACACGAGCCGCTCGATACGGCGGTGCTCCGCAACCACCGGGGCGGTGGAATGGACGGTACTCATACCGTCACCAGCCGGCGGACTCGAAGCGCGCCACGGGCGACGGTCCGAACGATCCGCTCGGCGCGGGACCGGATGCGCTGCCCGCGCTCCAGCCGGCGGGCCGCGTTCCGGTGCGCCAGGGCCAGCAGGTAGTAGCTGGTGCGGGTCGCCTTCAACTCGGCGAACTCGGCGGCCGATGTCTCATCGGCGAGACTGGCGAGGAAACCGCGCACCGACAACTGCACGGAGATGCTGCGGGCCGACTGCTCGGCGTTGCGCATCGACGCGTAGTGGAACTGCGGGGTGGGGGTACTCATGCCGTCGCCGCCTTGAGTACGCGCCCCATCGCCCGGATCTTCTCCGCGAAGGCGACGAGGTTGTCGGCGAACTTCTCGGCGTTGTCGGCGTCCAGGTAGGAGCCCTTCGCGCTACTGCCGTCCTCGACGAAGAGGAAGGGGCGGCGCATGGTCTCGTCGCTGCTGAACGGGTCGATGCCGAGGCGGGCGTAGGCGAGGAGGTCGGGGATCCCGCTACTGCGGGGGGCCTCCAGGTCGGCGAAGTTTCCGGAGTGCCACACATCGACCAGGAACTTCTGATTTTCCCGGACATGATCGATGGTGCACCAAATCGGGCATTCCAGGAATACGCGCTGGCTGTCGATCAGGGCGGGGACGATGCGGGTCTCGGGTCCGGCAGAAGCCGGCGGTTGTACTGTGGTCGTCACGGTTCGGTCTCCCTTTTGGGTAGGGCGTCTGACCTAGGCCTCGCTTCGGTGTTCTCAGCACCGGGCGGGGCCGTTTTGTTGGCGGCTTCCCTACCAACGAGCTCCACCTTAGGAACACGATGTTCCCTGCGTCAAGCGCTAGACCTAGGCAATTTTAGTTTGTTCGCGTAACGTCACGTTCCATGCCTACTGTCACATTGCTGGAGGATGGAACACTGCGCGTCATGGATAAGCGATCACTGGAGCAGCTCGCGCAGCGCTACAGAACAGCCAAGGCGCGAACCGAGATCTTGCGTAAGGAGCTCGCGGCAGCCATCAGGCTTGCCGACGACGACGACTTGCCCCAGAAGGACATCTGCGAGGCGACCGGCTACACGCGCCAGCAGGTCCGCCGCATCGTCCTGACGGCCGAGGGCGACGATCCCTCGACGCCGTAGGGCGTCACGCGATGTTCCGTGATCCGTCATGAAGACACAGTGGCGCCGCACAGCATGGTTGCGCGGCGTCACTCTTGGCGTCGCTCTACTCCCACAGGGGGCGTCAAACCGGTGTCATTGGGCGCTGCGTTCCGCTACCGTGGTCACATGACCACACCAAACGCCACATTGCGGGCGGTCCGAACGAGCATGCTCCTGAGTCAGGACGAGTTCGCGAAGGCCATCAAAGAGGCCGGCGAGGGCGCTGGCCAGCCCAACGACGCCACGAAGCGCCTCGTCCAGCGCTGGGAGTCCGGCACTACCGCTGCACCTCGACCGGTATACGCCCGAGCCCTCGAAGTTGTCACGGGAATGCCCATCGACTCCCTCGGCTTCACCAACCCCGTAATGGCCCGCGTCGCCGACGACGGGTCGGGCGGCCACGACGTACACCCCTCCCTCGAAGGTATCGCCGCACCGAGGCCAGGGCCTACGCCTCAGACTTCGGCGCGCGCCAATTATTCAGGAGTCTGGCTGTCGCGATACGAGTACTTCTCCAGCGGCAGGGACTCCAGCTTCGTCGGACAGCACTACGTCGTCGTCCTTCAGCATGGCAACCGCCTCAGCGTCCACTCCACGCCCCAGGGATGCTCGAACGCCAACTCGCCACTCTCCATGGACCTCACCGTGGACGGCAGCGTCGTCACCGGAACCTGGGTCGAGACCACCGCGAAAGACGGCTACTACCGCGGCGCCCGGTATCACGGTGCGATCCAGATGCTCGTCGAGCCGACCGGGACGCGGATGGCCGGCAAGTGGACCGGCTTCGGGAAAGACATGGACGTCAACACCGGACCCTGGGAGCTGCGACTTCAGGATGCATCAACGAATCAGGCGACCGTCGCTCAGTACAACCGGCCGCCCCAGTGACCGGGCCTCTGGACGAAGACGACTACTTCCCCTGGGACGCCCCGATCCACGTCGTCCATCGACCGCCGATCGTCGACAGCCCGGACCAAGTGCCAGAAGGGCACACGGCCGTGCCGGTCGAATGGATCCAGGACTATCGGTTGAGCCTGGGCGCACGCGGCCTGCTCGTCGAGATCCTGGCGCATGGCGGTTCGTGGGACATCGACGCGGAGGGCCTGGCGGAGCTGCACCCCACCGAAGACATTGACGAAATTCGCGGCTGGATCGCCGAGCTCGAAGAGCACGGATACCTGTCCGGGGAGTGACCGGACGCAGCAACGGCCGGTGGGATGTGGCGTCCCGCCCGGCCGTCTCGATCGGCGGGTGACTGCCCGCGCAACCTGAGGAGTTCACGTTGACTGTACCGACCCGCGCTCGCGCCTGCCAGACAGGGGCATGCGAGTGGTGATGGTGGTGCACCGGCCGAAGCTGTCGAAGAACTTCGTACAGATGGCCAACGAGACCGTGTTCGACGGGCGACTGACGCGGCTGGCCCGCCAGTTGCTCACGGAGATCATGGCTCGTCCGCCGGGGTGGCAGGCCACGGCGGACGAGTTGGCCGCCCAGGGCAAGCGGGAACGTGGTCCGGGTGCGGAGAGCCGGCGCTCCATCCACGCCGCGTTCACTGAGTTGGAGAAGTTCGGCTACCTGGTTCGGACTCGTTCGCGGATTCCCAAGGGGCAGCCAGGGGCTGGCGGATTCATAACGACGCTCGCCTTCTACGGCCTGCCCCAAAACGGACATAACCAGGATGGCACCCACGGAGGGGTTGGCCAGTGGGTGGACTGACGACTGAGGGGGCTCGCGACTGGCGGGTCTTTTATAAGACGGGTGACCTAATACGGCAGGTAAAAAACTCCCGCTTCCGCGTCAGCAAAATACGCGGGGCCGCAGGCCCGGCCTTAGTGCGTGCGCGCGCGAGGCGAAAGCGGCAGGCGGGCAGGCCCCAACCCGCAATGGGTCGGGGCCTGCCGTGTTCAGTCGCTCGGCTCGTCGTCTGCCGTCTTCGCCCGGTCGTCGATGACGATGGCGACTTCGTCGGCTCCGTCGCCGCGGTGCGGATCGCTGATGATGGCCTGCACTGTTTCGGTGAGCCGGTCGTGGAGGTGGCCGGCGATGGCGCGGGTGACGGGGCTGTCGCTGGTGCGGCTGACGTCGTGAAGACTGGTGACGGCGGCAACGAGGCTGGGCCCGGAGACGTAGGCGGTGACAGCACCGTCGGCGTCCTGGACTTCGCCGGGAATGCGGAAGTGCCGGTCGTGGATGGCGTGTTCGACGAGGAACGCCCACGTGTCGCGGTGCGCTTGGAGCTTGGCGCGCGAGATGCCGGCAGCAGCGCGCAGGAGTCCGTCGCTGATGGCCGCGGGCGCCTGGTCGGCTACCTCACGATCTGGCTCGGCCGCGGCTTGCGTAGGTGCCGGCTGTTCGCGGCCGAGATCGTTGACGCCATTGCGGATGGCTACCAGTTCGCCGCCGATCCGGTTGAGCGGTTCGCCGATCATCTCCTGATGCCGCTGGAGACCGTCACGGACGACGGCCCGGGTCTCGGCGAGGCCGGTGTTGAGCGTCGCGCCGGTGTCGCCGCGGAGTTGCTCGATGGCCTGCTGCTGGCCCGTCACGCGTTCACGGAGTTCGCCGAGTTCTCGCAGGATCTGGTGCAGGAGATCAGAGTTGTCCTTGCCGAAGATCGCCAACGTTCCCCCTCTGGTCGCTGACTGTCCTGGTCAGCGTGAGGGTGCAATACCAGGGCGGCAAGGATGCGAACTGGCCACGCAAAGGAGCCCCGCACCATCAGGTGCGGGGCTTCTGACCGTCATCGCGCGGGCTGCGGGTCGCTGGTGTAGGTCCAGGTGACTGCGGGCGCCGTCTGAAGAGTCGGCAGCGCCGGGATTGTGCGGGCCAGCCACGAGCCCGGCTCGGTGGTGAAGTGCGGGGCTGCGCTGGTTTCCCACCACGACCGGACCGCGATGGTGTTCACCGTCTCGTTGCTGCGCTTGTCGACGTACTCGACGGCCCGCTCCCCGACCTGCCGGACGGCGATCCGGCCGCGTTTACAGCCGCCGGGGTAGTCGTTCCAGTTGATCCTGGCTTCGGTGAACAGCAGTTCCTGCATGCCGCCGCTGCTCACGCCGTGCAGCCGCTTGTGGGAGAAGCGGGCTTGGGCGGCCATCGAGATCGAGTTGCGGACCGCGTCGCGTTGCCGCCACAGGAAGTAGTTCGCCACCTCCACCGGGTCGGACAGGGTGAACACGCGGGCGTCGAAGAGAGCTCGCGCCCCCGGGCGCCGCTCGTTGAGGACGGCGGTCGCGAGTGCGGCGGAGATGCTGAGCTGCTTGGCAACCACCCCTCCGAACCACGGCTCGGTCTGCTCGCTGGCGAAGTCGGTGACGAGGATGCTGATCTCGTCGGACTGCGTGTAGGCGAACACGCTGCCAGTGATCTCCGCACAGAGGGCTTCGGCGACCGCGTTCATGTCGGCCATGAACGCCTCGTCGAACGGCTTGGCCGCGCCGCGCAGGTAGCTGTGGAAGGACCGGCCGTCGACGCGGAGCAGCGTGTACGTGCGGCGCGGCAGAGTGGATCGATAGGCGGCCTCGTAGCGCTTCATCCGGTCGCCGAGCGCGGTCTTGTCGGTCACGGGCGGGGCCCTTCCCGGTGGCAGGCGCAGTCACAACTGGCGCCCGTGTACTTGTTGTTGAGCCGGCAGCGGGAGTGCAGCCGGTCAATCCAGGCTGCGATCCCGTCGGCCCGGTCCTGGTACTCGTCGGCGGCTGCGTCGAGGAGTCCCGCCATCTCGCAGGCGGTCGACGTGTACGGCGGGATGTTGACGAGGGCGAGCAGATGTGCCGGGAGTTGCTCGCGCCGGTCGCCGGGCGGTGGCGGGGTCCAGTCGGTCACTGCTGCTCCTTCTGTCGTTCGAGCTGGTCGATGAGCTGCGCCGCCCCGTCGCTGAAGCTGCGCGGCGGCGGGGTGCTGGCCCGGCAGTCGCAGCCGCAGAGCGGGCACGTCCGGGCGGCGATCGTCTTGCGCAGCCAGTGGCGGACGGTGTGGACGGCGGCGTACCCGAGGAGGCCGAGGGCGGCGCCGACGGCGAGCCCGGTCCAGTCGGTGGCGGTCACTCGCCGTCCCTCTCCAGCGGGCAGCGCAGGTCGTCGCGGCGGCATTCGTCGATGGTCGGCCCGCTGTCGAGTTCGGCGAGGACTTCGCGGGCACGGGCATGCGGGCAGCGGGAGCCGCCACACAGCCAGCTGTGTGCCTGGCAGTAGCCGTGATGGTCGAGGCGGCACGGGTCGGGGTCGCGGAAGTCGCGAACGAGAGCGGCGAGCTGGTCACGCTGCCGCTCGGCCTGTTCGGCGCGCACAGTCTCCTGGTAGCTGGAGTCGAGGATGCGGGCGCAGGAGGCGCAGGTGGTGTGCCAGTTGATGATGTGGTCGAACTCGGCGACCTTGGCCCGGAGTTGTTCCAGCTCGCGGTCGCGGATCTCCATGGCGCCGCGTGTGGCGAGTCGGGCGATCTCCTTGGCGATCTCGCCTTCCGGCCACCACATGGTGCGCTCGCGGAACTCGTAGACCTCGGACTCGATCGCGGCCTGAAGCTGATCCCGCAACGAGTTGTCCGGCGTATCGCTGCTGGTCGGCGAGTTGTCCGGAGTTGTTCGCGGCGATTGTTCGGCGTTGTTCGCGTCGTTGCGGTGGACGATCGCTTTCGCCGCATGGAGGGCTATGCCGTTTGCCCACGCCCTGTCCATGGGGATCAGCAGCGATCCGGGCTGTGGGGTGACGAAGGCGTCCGCGATGAGGTCGGCCAGCTGCGGGACGGTGTACGTGTCGAAGCCGATCGAGTTCTGCCCATCGTGGTCCTGGTAGACCACGGACATGCTGACGGTCGGCTCGGGTTCGGGCGCATGCTCGCAGCCGCCCCAGCGCAGGGTGTGGGTTCCGGCGCGGCGACACTCGGAGTTGCAGCCGTCGAAGTCCTCCTCGGGTGTGGGCATCGTCAGCCCTCCTTGGGTTCGTCGAGGGCGGTACGGACGGCGGCGATGACTTCGCCTGCGGTGGGGATGTCGAAGTTCGTGGCGCCGATGGCGAGGACGCCGCGCCCCTCGAAGGTGGCGAGCGCGGCATGGACGCGGGCGACGCGCTGTTCGGCGTCCGACTCGCAGCGGTGGTGTTTGCCGTCCCAGACGCGGCGGCAGATCTTGCACCAGGCTTCGGCGTCGCCGATGTCGAGGTACTTCGTGAGTGCGGCCAGGGCAGTGTCGGCGAGGTCGAACTCTGTCGCCGCAAGCAGCGAGGTCGCGGCGTCGAAAGGCTGAGTGCGGGAGACGGTGGCCTGCCTGATGCGGGCGATGAGCGCGGCGGCGAGGTGATCGCGGAGGACGGTGGATACGGGCCGGTGCAGGTCGGGCCTCTCGCAGCACTGGCCGAAGCCGCCGTGGCAGTCGGATTCGGTTTCGTCGCTGGCCGGACAGTAGTAGACGGTGGCGCCCGGCTTGCAGACGTGCTCGGGCTGGTCGGTCACTTCGCCCTCCGTGCTGCGCGTCGTGTCTCCCGGTTGGCGGACGGTGGTGGGGCGAGTTCCTCGTCGTCGTCTTCGACCACGGTTTCGCCGGGGGTGATGAGGCGGGTCTCCCAGTTGCGGCCACGTGTGCCGGCGTGTTCGCGACGGGGGTTGGACGGCCCGGTCACGGCTGGCCTCCGTTCGCGAAGATCTGCGCGGCCTCGTCCCAGGGGAACCAGGTCCATTCCTGGTAGTCGCCGACTGGCCAGCCGGTGGCGCGGCCGATGGTTTCCCAGATGCCGCCTTCTGCGTGGAGGCGTTGTTCGAGGCCGCCCAGCCAGCCTGCGCACCAGCGTTCTTCGCTGACGCCGGACATGGCTTCGATGAGTTGTTCCCGCTGGCGGGTGAGTTCGTCGCTGGGGCTGGTCACAGGTACTCCTGACTGATCGCTATGTCGGTGATGGTGTGCAGCTGCATGGCGGTGAGGCCTTGTCCGCGTAGGTCGTTGATGCGGGGGTCGGGTGGTGCGATGTCCCAGTCGTCGTCCTGCCAGAGGGGCTCGCAGTCCGGGGGCGCGGTCACGGCTGACGACTGCCGTGCGGAATCGCGGCCAGCTCCCGCAGTCGCGGCAGGTGTTCGTCCGTGGTGCTGAAGGATCGGGACCGTTCGCAGCGGGCGCACTTGCCGTAGGTGTCGTGCTCCAGCACGGGCCACTCGCATACGCAGGTGGCGTGCGCGGACTTGATGGCTGAGCAGTCCCGGTGGAACAGGCCGGGTTCTCCCTGCCACCAGCGCCCGCGCGGCCCGTCCCACTGGTGGGAGACGTTGACCGCGTCACCCTTGGTCGAGCGGCCACCGCACCACGTGCAGCGGGTGAGGAGTCGTCGGCGGAGGTGTTGGAGCGGCGAGATCTGGATCTTCCAGTGGTGGACGTGCCACTGCCAGCGCATGCTGCGGCAGGTGGTGTCGTCGTGGCCGGACGGGTCCCGATGCCAGACGGTGATCATGCAGGGGAAGTAGAGGCCGCGCCCGGCGAGCACCGCGTAGGGAGCGCCGAGCCTCCAGCGGACGCCGTCTCGGACGGCCTGCTTGGCGCGCCAGTCAACGGCCTTGGGCCACGGGCGGCGGATCTCGAAGGCGACGGTCAACGGGTCATGCATGGTCGGTGTCCTCTGGGTCGTGGATGCGGGTGCGTCCGGGTGGTCCGTCCATGCAGAAGCCGCAGACGGGAAGCCATTCGCGTTGGCCTCGGAAGAGCCGCCATCCGATGGAGGGCCGGTTGCAGTTGCCTGCGTCGCAGGATCGGCCTGCTGCAGGTTCGTCCGGTGGTGGCGGTCCGGTGAGACCGGTGGCGCCTCGGTGTGATTCGGGCGGGGTGATGCCGGGTGCGGGTTGTCCGGCGCCGGGGCAGGTGATGCCGCCTTTGCGGTGGCGGCCGAAGGTTCCGGCGACGGTGACTCGGCGGTCGTTGCCGCAGCCGGGGCATGTGGCGCGCACGAGGTCGGTCATGCGGTGAACCTCCTCGTCGGGATGCCTGCGGCTTCGGCGAGGTCTGCGCATCCGCTCGCGCCGTGGCTGCCGTGGGGTTGCGGGCGGCGGCAGTTGGGTTTGGTGCACGGGCCGATGAAGGCGAGGCAGGCGTCCGCGCCGAGGCCGACCATGTGGGCGTTGCGGCGGGGCCCGGCGCCTGGCCACGGGCCGAAGTCCTCAGTCGGGTGCCGCTGGGCCGGGTGTCCTTCTTCGCGGACGTCGCCCATCTCGGCTTCGAGCATGTTGGCGACCCAGTCGGATGCCATCCAGTCGGCGCCGGTGGGGCATCCGCCGTGGATGACGACGAAGGGGCCTTTGACGGTGAGCCATGCGCGGGTGAGTTGGTGGCGGATGAGTTCCTCGTCGGTCCAGTCGCGGGACCCGGTGACGAGTAGTCGGTACGGCTTGTCGGTCATCGTGTGGTCCTCGGGTTGTGGCAGCGGCAGGTGCAGGAGGCGTCGGGCCCGTCGGCGTGGTTGCAGGTGCTGTACTCGCAGACTGGTTCGGGGCGCTCGCAGGTGATGGGTTCGTGGGCGTACTGCGGGAGTTCGCCGTGGAGCCAGCCCGTTTCGTCGAGCCAGTGGAGTGGGCGGCGGCAGTTCTGGCAGGCGAATTTCATGCGGCTTCTCCAATCTCGGGTTGGTTGTCGGTGTCGCCGCGCGCCCAGCTCGGCCCTGGACGCCCTGAGAGCGTCTCTGCGGGCTCAGGAGCCGCCCGGAGGTCGCCCGGGAGCCCCGAGCCCCCCTCAGGCCCCCCAGTGGGCGCCCAGATACCGCGAACGGCCTGCCACACCCACCGGCAGCCGCACCACGCCACGACACCCGCCGCGTACACGGCCAGCCCCGCTACCCCGCACAGCAGGAGCAGCCACACCGCACCCGCACGCAGCAGGACGGGGATCGTGGCGAGGGACTCAGCGAGGAGCTGCGCGGTGGTCACTGCGGGACCTCCACCGCGAACTCGATGACGACCTCGTCGTCGCGGACGTGGAACCACAGGGCGTCCCCCGCGAGAACGGCGTCCTCGGGCAGGCCGCGAGCCTCCCGGTAGACGGCGGCGGCGATGGCTTCCATGAGCGGGTCGCCGTCGATCCAGACGACAGGCTGCGGGTCGGTCACGGCGGTCACCGGTCCTGTTCGAAGTTGACGACGGTCAGGGCCTTCAGCTCGGCGGAGTGGCGGAGCTGCATGGCCTGAAGGGCCTTCGCGTCCGGGTTGCAGAGGGCGAGGGCACCCCATCCCGGCCGCATGCCGGGGATCCAGGTGGCGCCGTAGCCGCCGCAGTTGTTGCAGCGGAGGTTCCAGCCGATACGCCCTGTGGTCGCGGCTTCCTCGGCAGTTGGCAGAGGCGGCCCGAACGGGTCGAGAGTGGCCTGCGGGTCGGTGGTCATGGGGCTCCTTCGGGTGGGGCCGGCCGCCGCCAGGAAGACGACGGCCAGGGCGGGGGTCACGGGGCGGGGGTGAGGTGGGTCTGGACGATGCGCCGGTGCCAGCGGTGCGCCCAGTCGGGACAGTTGGCGCAGTTTTTGTGCGCGTGACCGGGCAGGGGGCCGGAGCGGCGGGCGTCTTCGGACCAGGCCATCGAGTCCGCGGAGACGAGCCCGTCGGCGTACTGGGCGAGGCCGAGGGTTTTCACGCCGAAGCCGTGCAGGCGGTAGCCCTTGGCGGCGAAGTGCTCGACGATCTCCCGGATTTCGCTGGTGGCTTGGCGACGGCAGACGGAGCCGAGACCGACGACGGGCTCTGCAGCAAGGTCGATACCCGCCGCTGCGTACAACTGGTCGCAGTGCACGTAGTCCTCGAAGCGGTTGCCTTGCAGCACCGGTATGAACTTGATCTCTGGGGCGAGTCTCCGAAGCTCGACCAGGTTCTCGACGGTGAGCCGCTGATGGATCCGTACCGCGGTCGTCAGATCCTGTTCCGGATCTCCCGGCTTCAGGCCACGCAGCTCGCGGGTGCCGTGGAAGACCTGGCCACGGGCGCCGACGCCGCCACGGATGACGATCTCCTCGCACATCAGGTCCTGCGGGGCAACCCACACGCACAGCTCGTAGCCGAGTTCGGCAAGGAAGCGGCGGATCTCGGCGACGTATTCGGCGGCGGTGATCCTCCAGCGCCCGAACTTCTGCAGTTCGGAGAAGCCGCCGGAGTCGATGCAGTAACGGTGCAGGGCGCGCGGGAAAGGGCTGCGTCGCGGGGCGAGCCGGACGCGGGAGATGAAGAACGTGACGCCCTTGAACTGTTTCTCCAGCGTCTTGTCCCACAGCCACGACGTCATGTGCGTGCCCAGGTACAGGTCGGCGACCAGGCTGTCCCACATCGCCGTCCACGCGCCGCGTTCGGCAATCCCGCACGGGCAGACGCATGGGCCGCCGCCGGAGCAGCCCCCGCAGTCCTCGCACCGGTCGTGGACGCAGTGACCGCACAGGAACCGCATGGCGCAGTCGCAGTCCTCCAGCGTCCAGACGGCGTCGAGGTCGGGGGCCGCGGTCACGCCGTCACCGCCCCGCCACGCACCCGCCGACGGAACGCCGCGATGACGGCGACTGCGGCAACGGTCATCCATGCCTTGCCGAGGATCTGGCCCGGCAGAAACGTGAGGGACCCGAAGGCGAGCCACAGGAAGAGCAGGCTGTCCGCGGCGAGACCCGCCGCGTTCGAGGCGGTCATCGCAGCCAGCAGACCGCGCTTTCGGAGAGGCTCGTACACGGCGAAGTCAAGGATCTCCGACACCGCGAACGCCACGGTGGACGCGAGCGCCAGGGCTGGGGTGGCCAGCAGGAAGGAGAGGGCCGCACCAGCGATGATGGCAGCCGCCACCGCGGCGCGGCCCGCCACTTCACGGGCGAGATCCCGCAGCACCAGGGCGATGCCGACCGCGTACACGCCGGCCGGGGCCAGTAGCCCGAAGCCGACCGGGACGGCGCCGAAATGGGCGACCGCCATGTTCGCGGCGGGGATCGTGGCGATGTAGGCGGCGAGGGTTGTTGCGGCAACGGCGGTACGGCGGATGGTCATGTCGGTTCCCCTGTCGGTGGGTTGCGGTTTCAGATCCGGGCCGAGGCCCGTAAACGGCCCTAGGAGTCGCCAGGAGCGTCCGGGAGGGCGCGGGGGGCCTCGACGGGCCCTGAGGCCGCCAGAGACGAACTGGGGCCGCCGGACGGCGCCTTCACGGCTGGGATGCGCCCCGCCCGACGCCGACCCGTCGCCGCCGTCAGCAGCCCGTCCCGGACCGCCATCGCACGCACCGCCCGCTCCAAAACCGTCGCCAGCACCTGGCCCGGATAGCAGTCGGCGATGATCCGCTCGGCGGTCGGGGTCAAGTACTTGCGGGTCGACTGGCGGCGGCGGGGAGGCGGGGTGGGGGTTGTGCGGTCAGGCATCAGTGGGCCGCCCTGTCGGCTGCATGGCCGCCATCGCCTCGCGCGTCGACAAGTGCGGGTAGGCGACCCGGGCGGCACGCTCGGCAGCCATCAGCGCGTCCTGCTGCTGAACCTCCCGCTCGGTCGCCGGGCGGTACACGGATCGGCGGGAGACGCGGACGAGGGTGTCCTTGCCGCCGTCGAGGAGCATCCACTGGCCGTAGCCGAACTCCCACGAGAAGTCGGGCCGGACGGTCTCGTCGCGGTCCTCGGGCTCGGGGTACTCGTCGGTCTCGTAGCTGAACGCGGCATGGGTCTTGGCGGTGTCGAAGTCGAGGTACATCTCGTTGCCGTCCCACATGTCGTGGTCCTCCCACCACGCCTGCCAGACGGTGAGGGCTGTAGCGAGGCGGGGTGTGGTCTCGGTCTCGGTCATGCGGATCTCCTTCGGTGGGTGGTCAGGCGGCGGTGCTGTCGCGGTGCGGGGCGGGGGTGGCGGGGCTTAGGCGGCCTGCCGGAATCCCTCAGATCGCCAGCGGTAGACGCTGCGCGGGTGGACGCCGACGATGCGGGCTATCTCCTCGGCCGGCACGTCGCGTTCGGTCAGCCCGCGGGCGACCATCACGCGCTCCAGCCGGGTCAGCCCCTCGGCGGGTCGGGGATCGGCGACGAGGAGTTCGACGTCGAAGCCGTCGGCGACCGTCCACTCGGTGAAGTCCGGGTTGCCGTGGCGGGTGACCCGAACCTGATGCTTGTTGCACAGGCGGCGGCCGGGCCGGGGCGGGGTCGTGCACTCGTCGATGCGGCAGATGGCGCTCACGCTGCGGTCTCCCCGGCTTCGGTGTAGCGGCGGGCATGGACGGTGTCGCGGGCGCGGCCGTCCTCGTGGCAGGGCGTGCCGGGCGTGACCTGGCAGGCGGGGCAGCAGGCGATGGCCTGCGCCCACACGGACCGGCGCTGCGGGTGCGGCTCCGTCAGCAGGCGGCCGTTGGTGCGCAGTCGGCACGGCTTGTGCGCGGCCACCCCGCAGTGCGGGCAAGCGACGGCGCGGGCCGGGTCCTGCTTGGCGCGCATGAAATGCCGCAGTTCGACGGGCATCGGGGCGCTGTAACGGATCGTCATCGGGGTCTCCTTCGCGTGGATCACTGGAATTGCAGGTGCTCGTCGACGGCGGCTGCGGCGTCCATGCCGTCGGCGAGTTCGAGACCGGCGCGGCGGTTGTAGTGCGCGCTCGGATCGGTCTCCCAGACGGCCCGCTCGGCAGGCCACAGCTCGTCGATCACCTGCCGCAGGCGCGGGGCGACCTGGCGGCACTCGTCGGGCGTCATCTCGCCGTCGCAGTCGGAGTGATTGAGCAGCGGCGCGAGGTCGGTGGCGACGGTGGACCAGTCGCGGTCGCCGCCGAAGCCCTCCATGTCGTCGAGCTCGAAGCCCTCAAACAGGGCGATCGCACGACGGAAGGCGCCGAAGCCGGTGTACGACCACTGGGCTTGGGTGTGCGAGAAGTCGATTCCCACGGGGTTCTCCTTTCGGGCGGGCTACGGGCAGTTGCCGCAGTCGCACGGCTGGTCGGGTCGGTACTCGGTGTTGCGGTAGTGCCGGACCGCCGCATCCCAGACGGGCTTCGGGATCGACCACTCCGGCGGCGGACCCGGCGGACTGGAACCCGTCGGCCAGGCGCCAGGCCGGTGACCGGGCGGCGCCGGGGGTGGGACCGGCTTCGGGGCCTCGTCGCGGCGAGACCTGCCGATCGCGATCTGCGAGCGCATCAACGCCCGCAACTCCTCGCGGCCCTCACGACGAACCGCCTTGATGTCATCGACCTGAATGCCGTCGTCTTCCGGGATCTGGTGGTCGTTCACGAGGCGGCCTCCTCCTCGTCGACGATCAGCGCGTCCGGGATCTCCTCGGCCTCACGGGCGAGATGCGCGGCGGACATCTGCCGGATCCGCCGCTCCTCAGCCGCCCGCTCATCGGCCGTGGCCTCCGGTACGCCGTCCGCAGCCCGGGAGCGGGCGCTGTGCGGCTTCAAGCGCGGCTTCCCCAGCGGCTGCTTGTCGGTGCCGCCAGGTGACTTGCACGGCTTTCCGATCGCGGCATGGCAGGCAGGGCACTCGACACCCAGCGGGCCCGAACGGCGCACCGAGTCGCCCAGCTCCTCGGCGTCCTCGCCGTCCACGGTCCGGACGCCCTGCCAGCCGCGGGCCTCCAGCTCGGCCATGAACTCGCGGGACGGGCCGCCCTCGATCGCCAGCCGGCCAGTCGACGGGTCGACCGCACCGGAGGCGATGGCCTGCGTCTGGCCACGAAGGCGAACCAGGTACTCCGGGACCGTCTCGCCGGCGATGGGCTCGTACTGGAAGTTCTCCAACCGCTTAGAGCGGATCTTCGTCCGGAGGGTGCGGACGTGATGCGGCAAAATCCAGAGCTTTCCGTCCGGATCCTTCGGCGGCGTCGAGTAGTAGATCGCCACCGCCGCGCGGGCGTCGTCGTCCATAGGGACGTCATGCAGGGCGGCCGACCAGGCAACGGCGGCCCCCTGACTGGGCTTTCGGTTGTCGAACATGGCGCAATGGCCAAGCAGCTCAGCTGCTTCTCGCGGATTCATGCGGAGTCCTCAGAGGTCTCGGAAGGGAAAGAAGCAGCGACAGCGGCCCAGCCGGCGAGGTTCGTATCCGGGCCGGGAAGGGGCTGGCCGGAGGAAAGATCGATGACGTTGGAGGGGCGGCGCTGCTTGTTCTCGACCGCCCACTTGTGAGCGCGGCGGATCCACTTCTGCCACTCCTCGTTCCAGTTGCTGCGGTGCTGGCAGTTGCCGCGGAAGTGGCTGACGAACTGGGCGGTCTCGTAGTCGATGTCGACACGGTCGGCGTAGCCGTCGCGGTGAGCCCAGCGACGCAGGCCGTCATTGACGGTGAATCCGCCATCGAGATCGATGGGGGCGTCGCCGTCAGGCGGCGAGGTGCGCGGCGCGCTACCACCTGAGGCTTGACTACCCACCCCAACCACAAGAGTGGTTGGGGCAGGGGCAGGGGCAGGGGCAGGGGCAGGGGCAGGGGCAGGGGCCGCGTGCACGTGCAGGGCTGCGCGCCCGCGCGTAGAGCCTTTCGGACCCCCTTCGGCAGGGGGTTCCGGTTGGGTATCGGAGGGGGTTCCCGAAGGGGGTTCAGAGGGGGTTGCCGAACCCCCTTCCGTGGGGTCCGGCTCCGGGTTGTCGAACGCCTTGCGGAGGGTGTCGATATGGACGGAAACCTGCTGCCGGATCGACGGGCCCTCGCCGCCGTTGCGGAGCTTCGCCGGTTCGTCGCTCAACTCCTCCAGGGGGATGCGGTCGACCTCGGCAAGCAGGGCCAACTGAAGCCGCCTGGACGAGATTTCCAGTGCGCCGGACACCATCGCGCCCATCACCTTCGGCATGCGCCACACGCCGTCATTGCGGATGAACGACCGGATCAGCAGTTCCTCGGTGTCGTCATCCATGACGATGAACCGGGCGGCCTCCAGTGACTGGAGAAGCTTCTCCAGCTCGGCCGAGGTGAGCCCGCGGGCCTTGCGGGACCAGCGGCGCAGGGTGAGGTCGAGCAGGCCGGCGTGGTTCAGGTTCGGCTGCGAGATGAGGAACAGGTAGAGGCGCTGCTCCCTCTCTTCGAGCGCGAGGAAGTCGGCGTCCTCCCAGATGCTGGTGAGGATCCGGCCGTGGCCACGAGCCATGAGTTTGAAGTCCTTCGGAGAGTGCTGGATGGGGGCTCGGTAAGGGGCGTCGAGCCCTCAAGGCGGCTTCCGGCGCGCTACTTGGGCTTCGAGAGGAGTTCGACCAGTCGGGCCCTCTGCCTGTCGGTGAGGTGCCGGTGCAACTTGTCGGCGGCCTCCGTCATCGACCGGTCCAGTCGGACGACGAGCGTCCTCGGCTGTGCGACGGGGACGTACAGGCGGTCCTTGACCCCGTAGGTCCGACGCGCCGCGATGTACCGGTCGGCCTGCTCGAACTCCTCCGCCGTGGGCTGCTCGAACGCGGCGAGGTGGTAGCTGCGCGCCCTGTCCGCCCACGGCAGCGAAGAGGGCCCCCACGCTGCCGACCTGTCGTGTCGCGACATGACCGAGTTGCAGCGGTCGCAGATCAGTCCGCGGACGAAGAACAGTCCGCCACCTTCGAAGTGATCGATGACGAGGCCGCCGCGTCGCGTCTCCCCCTCGGGCGTCTCGCAGAGTTCGCACCGGCCAGCTGCACGGGCAAGCAACCGGTCGAAGTCGTCGCAGGTCATCCCGTACTTCTGGAAGTGATTGCAGGCGTTGCCTGGTGTGGCATGGCGCGTTTCGGTACGCCTGTTGGGCGTAATCAAGGGCTCCCTCGTCATGCATATGAGAATAGCGTTCGCGCATCGCGTTCACAATGCGCGGAGGCATAGCGCGACCACGACACGCTGTGTCACCATGTGCTTCATGGACACCCTCGACACGGAGATTCAGGCCGCAGCGAAGAAGCGCGCTCGGGCCGAGAAGGCCTTCAACGACGCCGACGCCGAGCTGCGCGACCTCCTCGTGAAGGGACGCGCAGAAGGCAAGGGCCCGTCGCACATGGCGAAGCTGACCGGCTTCACCCGCGAGTGGGTCGCCCGCATCGCGCCGGCGCCGAAGTCCTAGCTGCTGCACGTCCTCGTCTCCTCCCAGCCCCGCCATGTGCGGGGCTTCGCTATGTCTGCCTTGGGGTGCATGTCCGGCTGGTATGCGGGATGGGTGTCAGGGCCCGGCGCGCGGGCGGTGGCGGGCGGTCACGCGGCGAGGGCCGTTTCGGGCTCGGCATGCCGGTCGATGTCGTCGCCGGTGATCGCTTCGACGAGGGCGGAGACGATGACCTCGGCGCAGTTGGGGGTGACGGCGTTGCCGTACTGGCGGACGCGCTCGCGCTTCGAGCCGAGGACGATGTACGCGTCGGCGAAGCTCATCGCCCGGCCGATCTCGTGGGGCTCCAACATGCGGAACAGCACGTCGTTGATGTCGACGTCGCCCTGCACGAGGGCGTACTTGTCGGTCGGCATCATGGTGCCGACCGGCTCGGACACCGTGCGCGCGTTGCCCTTGCCGTAGTACGGGACCAGCAGGTGCTCCCACGTCACCAGCGACTGATGGCCGGCCGCGGTCAGCGTGCGCGCTGGTTCGTCGACCCCCGTGCACAGTTGGGCCGGGTTGCCGCGCGGGGTGTTGTTCCGCATGAGGAAGGCGGGCAGGTTCGGGGTGACCAGACCGTGGTGGTTGCCGTTGGCGGACACAGTGCCGACCGGCTCGCCGATGGAGCGGCCGCGGAGCTGGTCGCCGCCGCCGCGCATCGTCACCATGAACGGCAGCCACGCCAGCCCGGTCTCGTTCCGTGCGGTCTGCGTCCGCAGCGGGTTGTTCGCCGAGGCGGGCTCCTTACCATCCCTGCCTTCGACGGGGATGAGCAGCGGCGGTATCGCCAGGCCGTCGTTCTCGCGCGTCGTCCGGCACGCCATCGGGTCCATGACGCTCACCGGGTCGTTCCGCCAGGTTCCACCGGCGGGGACCATGAACGGCTCGTAGGCCACGGCCTTGGTGGGTGTCGTCGTCTGTGTGGTCAGCGGAGCATCCACCGGCCATGTACGGACACCGGGGCGCCGCTCGAAGGTGTTGCCCGCAGCCTCCAGCGTGATCGGGCGGGCGAACTTGTCGAGGCCGGCCTGGATGCGGGCGAGCGTCTTGTCGGCGAGGGGCTTGGTCCGGTCGCCGATGCGCTGGCCGGGCAGGTTCCAGTCGATCGCGACTGCGGCGGGCAGGGTCTCCGGCTCGACGATCTGGTTGCGGCAGGCCACGTTCGGGCACCGGTACACGTACTGCTGGCGGTAGCGGCCCATGTCCCGGCCGGGCTGCTTGAATCGCTGGACGGCCTGCACCCAGGTGTCGCAGCCGGTGCACCAGGCGCGCGGCCGGAGCCACTTGTCCCAGTCGGGCGTCCGGCCCAGGCTCTTGTGCCAGTACGCCACGTACAGGCGATCCCTGCTCTGCGGCGCCTTGTGGACGGTGCGCGGGTCGGCGTGCATGGAGTTGAGGGCGATGACCCGGGTCTCGTAGCCGAGTTTCTTGATCTCGCCGATCCACCGGTCCCACTGGTCCCAGGCGCGGACGTCCACCACGTTCTCGACCACGCCAGCCTTGACGAGGCCACCGCGCGCCTGAACACCGCGTAGGTACATGGGGACTTCCTCCATCAGCGCCCGGGACCGCTCGACTTCATCGGACGGGCCGAAGCCGTCGAAGAGGTCGCCTTGGAGGGAGGCGTCGAAGTCCCGCTTCTTGCCGCGGGCGTTGGACCACTGTGGGCACTCCGGGGAGGCCCAGAAGATGTCGGTGACGGGCCACGTCTCAACCGGCGCTTCGCGGATGTCGCCGCGGTAGTGGTCGACGGTGGGGAAGTTCGCGGCGTGCGACTCGATCGCCCGCTCCCAGTGGTTCGCTGCCCGTTCCATGCGGACGCTCGGGATGGAGTGCATGCCCTGGCTGGAGCCGCCGGCACCGCAGAACCAGTCCATGACCGTGAGCGCGTCGTTGTCGTTGCGGGCCATCAGGCGGCTTCCTTGAGGTTGTTGAGTCGTTGGGTGGCGTAGTCGCGGTTGGCGTCGTTGCAGGGCTGGCAGACGGGGGTGCCTTCGCGGTGGTGGCGTTTGTAGCCGGGGCGGGTGCCGCAGCGGGCGGGTGTGCGCCGTGACGGGGTGCGGTGGCGGCGGGTGTTGCGAAGCTGGTTTTCGTCGAGGCCGCCCCACACGCCGGCTTCCATGCGGTTGTCGATGGCCCACTGGGCGCACTGCTCGATGACCGGGCAGGTGTGGCAGATCCGTTTGGCGTCCTCGGCTTGCCGGCGGGCGCGGTCGGAGTCGCCGACGGGGAAGAAGAGTTCGGGGTCCTCGTCGAGGCAGCCCGCGAGGTGGCGCCAGTCGGTGACGATCACGCGGCCTCCTTGTAGGAGCCGCGGTTCTGCTTGAGGACGCGGTAGACGGTGCGTGCGTCGCAGCCGACAGCCACCCCGATTTCGTCGGCGGTCATGCCGCCGCGGGTGTGGAGGCGCCAGATGGTGTCGTCGCGCTTGAGCCGGGCGTCTTCGACGGCTCGGCCGGCCCGGTCGCGGGCGGACATTCCGGCCCACAGTCCGTGCCGGTGGGGGTGGCTGACTTCGCCTTCGACGGCGTGGGCGAAGCTTGCGCACTGGCGTTGGACGGGGCAGCGGGCGCACACGTCTTTGGCCTGGCGGGTGGGGTTGCCGGTGGGGTGGAAGATTTCGGGGTCGACTTGCGCGCAGGCCGCGCTGTCCATCCAGTCGTAGCGGCTCACGGCTTCTCCTTCCGGTGTTGTTCGATGGCGTCGCGGAGTCGGTCGAGTTCGTCGCAGTCGCCGTAGATGGCGATGCAGTCGAGGTACAGCCCGCTGTCGGTGCCGGGCTGCCGCTGGTCGGTGAGGATGGCGGTGACGTGTTCGCCGGCGGCCCGGAGTTCCCGCCGCAGCGCCCACCAGGCGAATCCGGCAGCCACGACTACGGCGGTGAGCCAGATCCAGTTGCCGGCGAGCCAGTCCCCGACGGGTTGCAGGTTGTTGCCGGCGGTGAGCCACGCGCCGTACAGGTCGGGGTTCATGACCGCCCCCGGTTGAGGAGGACACTGATGCCGCACCATGCGGCGGTGCAGGCGATGGCGGTGACGGCGAGGACGGGCCAGCCGTAGGTGGCGAGCTGGTTGATGTACCAGTTGGCGACGACGGGGAGGGTGCCGTTGTGGCTCACGTCCGCCTCCCCGCGTCGGGTTGTGCGCGGCGGACGATGAGCGAGTACACGACGGCGGCGACACCGACGGTGAGGCCCAGGCAGGCGAGGAAGGCGGCGGCGGCAGCGGAGATCATGCGGCGGCCCTCCGCCCGTCCATGCGCGCGCTCCGGGCGGCCTTCCGCTGCTCTTTCCGCATGCGGGCGACGGCTTCGCGGTGGGCGGCGGGCACCCCGATCCAGCGGTGGACCATGGAGTAGCCGGCGCGGGCGGAGGTGGAGGCGCCGGCGTGCTGGATGATTCCGGCGTCGAGGAGGCGGCGGGGCAACGATCCCCACATGCTCTTCGGCTTGGGCGGATCCGGCAGGTGGTGGCGGCTCGCGACCTCGTCGATCGTGAACGGCAGCCGGGTGTCGGCGGCGGCCTCGTAGAACGGTGTGACCTCGTCGACCCACGCCTCGTAGTCGTCGACGATGCGGCGGGTGGCGGGGGCCGCGGCGGTGAGCTGGCTGCCGTCGAAGGCGGGCTGGATGTTGCTCATGAGGTGGCCTCCTCGGCGAGGTAGGTGACGGCGATCTCGTATGCCGACTCGATGGCGGCCGGCTCGTCGCAGGTGCCGTAGCGCTCACCCGTGTTCGCCAGTTGCTTGCCGCTGGACTCCAGGAACTTGGCGACGGTCAGGGCGACGGAGGGCTGCATTCCGGCGATGTAGTCGGCGTTCGCCGTGTCGCATTCGGCGCGCTGCTCTGCGGCCTTCGGCTCGGTGGTGACGATGGCGTAGGTCCACTCGGCGATCGGGCTGAGGTCGTTATCGGTGTTGCCGTCGAGTTGGTACTCCTGGCCGCGCCAACTGGCTTGCCATGGGCTGGCGGTTGCGGCGAGGGCCCGGCGCCGCATCAGGTCGGCGGCGCGGAGGATCGTGGCGGAATGGGTCTCGGTCATCGCCCGGCCTCCTCGGGTGCGCCGTACTGCTCCAGCTCGGCGTCGGTCATCAGGGCGTGGGGCGGCCGACTGGTGCGCAGCACTTCGCGGACGTCGGTCGCGGCCGTGAGGTAGGCGTGGGCGCGCTCGACCTGGCACTGCTGGAGGGGGGTGGGCTCGTCGATGAGCAGTTCGCTGCCCAGGTCGGGGGCGGCCTCGGCCAGGTGCTCGTACCGCTCGGCGAGGAGATCGAAGGCCGCCCGCAGCTTCCGCTCCTCGGTGAGCTGGATGAGCGGCCACTCGCCCTCGATGACGGCGTAGGGGTCGGTCTTCCGCAGGTGCTGCTGGAAGTCGGCGGCCTGCTGGCGCGCCCACCAGATCTGCCACACGTGCAACTGCTCGGCGGCCACCTGGAGTTGCGGGTACTTCTCGCCGATGGCGACGGCTACTTCGACGGCGGCGAGCGCGTCGGCGTCCGCACAGTGCGCGGCGGCAAGGGTGACCCCGTAGTGAACGGCGAGCGCTTCCAGCTTGCGGGAGCCGCGCCGCCACTTGTCGGCCTGCTTGTCGAGGATGTAGGGGTCGATGACCGGGCCGGGCGTGACCTCGCTGCCGAGGCGTTCCCACAAGGTGCGCAGGCCGTAGCGGCGGAGTTCGCGGTCGAGGACGGTGAAGTCGTAGCGGCCGTTCATGGCGACGACGGGGATGCCGGTGGCCAGGGTTGCGGCGAGCACGTCCGCGATCTCATCGGCTACGTCGGCGGCGGGCCGGCCGTTGGCGCGGGCAATCTCGTTCGTGACTCCGTGGACCGCCACAGCCTCGTCGGGGATCGGGACGCCCGGGTTGGCCAGCCACAGGCGGGCGCGGTCCGGGAGGGTGTCGAGGTTGTCGCCGGGCTTCCAGTCGACGGCCGCCGCGGTGACGATGCGCGCGGTCTCGACGTTGATCCCGGTTGTCTCAAGATCAAAGCCGAGCAGGGGTTCGGTGTGCCAGCTCATTCGGCACCCCCGGCGGTGAGCTCCGGCAGCGCGACGTTCACGAGTCGCCCGTCACGCCAGGCGGCCATCACCTGGTCGCGGCCACCCGTCTTGAAGCGGACGTTGTGGGTGCGCGCCCGGGCGGGGGCGATCTCGACCCCCGGCACCTCGTGCACGACGCCGGTCTCCATGTCGGCCCACTCGGTGGAGTTGGAGGCCGTCATCTCGGCGAGGAGCTTCTTCTCGAACGCGGGCTGCACGGTGGTGACGAACTCGCGCTTGATCTCGCTGCCGTAGTTCTCCAGCACCCAGGCCTTGAACTTCTCCGAGTCGGTGACCTTCGCCGCTCCTTCACCTGCGGAGAGGCTGACGGTGGCGATGTCCGGGCCGTCGGGCAGCGTGACGGCGACTTGCCGGGTGCCACTCTCTCGGGCGGCCTCGTCCAGGTGCTGCTGAGTCTCGACGCGGGCGGCCTTGTAGGCGCCGTCGACGACGTCGAGGAGGGTCTTGAGGTAGGCCTCGCGGGCTGCTGCCTCTTTCAGGCTCATGGTTCGTGGTCTCCTTGGGATGTGGGGCCGACCTGCCTGCTGTCGACGGGCAGGGCGGCCCCGTGCTGGTGGTGGGTCAGGCGGCGGAGCCGGTGAGGATGCGGGTCATTTCGCGCATCTGCTGTGCGCCGGCCTCACGGATGGGCAGGCCGTAGGAGCGCTCGAACTCGGTGTCCAGTTCGGTGAGTCCGGCCGCCGCCGCTGCGGAGCGCAGGTGACGCTCGGCGATGTCGGCCTCGGTCTCACCCTCAGGGACAGTCACGGCATCCGGGATGTCGTCCTCGCGCTGCTCGCCGCCGCCCTGCCCGCTCGGCTTCGGCAGAACCGCCCAGCGGCGCCCCAGGTAGTCGCGCAGGGTGTCCGGCTTCTCCGTGTCGGGCGCGAGGATCTGGGCGTCCGCAGGCAGGTGCCGCTTCGCCTCGTCGATGAGGGCGCTCATGATGAAGCGGTCCTGAGCTGCTGCGGCGCGCTTCGCGAGGGCCTGCGCCTCGGTGTGCGGCTCGAACTCGGCGCCTTGCTCCGGTGCAGGCGTGGCCCACGGGTCGCTCTCGCCCGGCTGCACGGAACGCAGGTGCCGCTCGTCGGCTGGGTTGTCGGCCTGTGCCATCTCCTCGGCCGTGTACACGCCCGCCAGGTCCTGGGGAAACGCCTTCCGGAGCGCCAGCGCCTCGGCGCATTTCGCGAGCTGGCCGGCGGGCATCTTGCCCCACAGGCCGATCGGCTTGTTCTCCTTGCCGGTCTGGACGTACTCGCGGAACAGCGCCACCGCGGGGAACCGCTGGCCGTTCCGGACCACCGTGACCTTCACACCGGACGGCGGCGCATCGGACAGCCACACGTCCCGCCACTGGCCGTTCTGGTCGCACCAGAGGGTGTCCTCGTAACCGAGGTTTACGTTCTGCTCGGCGACGACCCGATGTGCGACGACGCGGTATCCGTCGATGCTGGTCTGCGGCGTGTACACCTTGCGCTGCTGCCTGCTGTCCCAACGGCCGATCAGGTAGATCTGCCGGGAGAACGGGTCGAGGCGGGTGCGCTGGCAGAGGTGGAGGAATGCAGACAGTTCCGCTGCGGTCACCTGGTTGTCGATGCCGGACTGCTGGAGCACGGCCTGCTGTGCGGGCGTCCAGTCGGTCTGGTCCGGTCGGATGGCGAGCGCCCCGCCGGCCTTGATGAGATCGGTGCTCACTTCTGGTGCTCCTGTTCGCTTCTGAGCTGCGTGTTCTGCGTGAAATGGGTGCACTGAGGGCGGGTCGCCAGCCCCGACCGGGGGGTGGTGCAGGGCTGGCGACCCTGGGAGGCCGCGGAGTTGGGGGGACTCCGGCGGCCAGCTATGGGGTTGTTGGTCAGGCGGTGGCCGAGGCCTTCTGGGCTGCTTTCGCACGACGACGACGGTCTTTGTTTGCTCGGGTGCAGGTGCGGCAGCGCCGGCGCTCACGGCCGCCCGGCTTGCTCGGCGCCTGGCGCTCGGTGTTCTCCGGAGTGAATGCATGGCCGCGAATGCAGTGCGTTTTGGTTCGGTTAGCCGCTCCCCCTCCGCGACCCCGTTGCCGGTTGACCTCGTCGGTAACGGGGTCGAGATGCCCAGGGTTTACGCAACGGCGGTGGACGCAGCCGAATCCCCCAGCGCACTGCTCGTCGCGGTTGTGGCAGGCGTGGTCGATCACGAGCCCCTCAGGTATGGGGCCGATATGGGTCTCGTAGGAAACCCGGTGCGCATAGAGGGACTTGCCCTTCAGGTAGATCACGCCGTACCCCTTGGGTGCCACGTGACCGGTCCACCACCAGCAGGTGTCCGTCTTGTCGATGTTGGACAGCAGGCGCTCACGTAGCGGAGCGCCGGGGCGAGGTGCGCCCGCCAAAGAGGTGAAGGTCCCTTCACGCTTGAGCCTTTTGTAGAGGCGCTTATAGCAAGGGCGGCATCGCCCGCGGGCTCGCTTTCCGGTGATGCGCGCGCCGCACTCGACGCACGGTGGCTTTGTCGTCGTCATCGCTTGCTCTCAGACTTGGTGGTGGACTCCCGCCGACTTCACCTCGGCGGGGTTCTTGCGTTGGGCGCCGGCTGGCCGGGAGGGTGCACCGGCCAGCCGGACGATCAGGGGGTGGTGGCCGGGTCCGGCTCGACGACGGGCACGGGCGCGGTGTCGTCCTCGCTGCGCGCCCAAGCCGGCGCCAGGCGCCCGGGGTCGGTGACTGCGGCGGTCGGCCCGACCCCGAGGGCGTCCCACAGCGTCTGCACGTAGATCGGCCCGGTCGCCTGGTCCTCGATCGCCGCGGTGTCGCGCACCATCGGCGGCACGGTGACCGCGTTCTCGTTGGCGTCGGCCGCCAGGAACGGGGCGAGTCGCTTCCGCAGGTAGTCGATCTCCGCCTCGGCGGCCTGAAGGTCTTCGCGGCAGCCGGACAGGTCGATGGCGGCCTGATCGAAGTCGCCTTCCAGCTGGTTGCGTTCGGCCTTCAGCTCGTCGTTCTCGGTGGCCAGCTCGATGTTCTTGCAGGTGGTCTCGTCGAGTTCGCCTTCGATCCGCCGGATCTTCTGCACCAGCTGCCACGGGGTGAGGCCGCGGTGCTTCGCCTTTGTGCGCACGTCTTGCAGGAGCGCCATCACGCGGCCACCCCCGCACGCAGGCCGGCCGCGGTGTCGCGGAGCAGCTTCATCGCTTCCCGTTTGCCGTGGCCGCGGGCGTCGTTCCAGGTGACGATCGCCGCCTCCGGGATCCGGGCGAGGATGGCCTGCTCTGCCGCCCACACGCGCAGGTCGCGGCCGGTGTAGACGGGTGTGTCGTGGGCGGCGATGTTGAGGGCGCCGATGATGTCGACCCGGCAGTCGGCGAGCCTGGTGCCGCCCGCAGCCTGCTTGTGGTCGTATAGGTCCCGCTTGCAGTGGCCGTTGGCGTCGATGACGTTGGCGGCCTGGTCGCACAGTTCGGCGATCTCGGTATCGGTCGGTCCGGTGGCGGTGTCAGGCACGGTCGTTCTCCAGTCCGGTGCGGTCGATGTATCCGGCGGCGTCGCTGTCGGCGAAGTCCCGGGCGGTGGCTTCGGCGATGCTGACCTCGGTGGCGTCGGCTGCCGCTTCGCGGGCGTCCTGGCGGCGGATGTCGCGGCGGGCCGTCCAGCGCCCGAAGCTGACTGCGGAGGTGACGAGGACTCCGAGGGCGAGCCCGAGGATGATGTTGCCGATCACGACTCGGCTCCTTCCGGCTGCCGCTTGGTGGTGACGAGCCCGAGCACGTTGAGGAGTTCGAGGACCCCAGCGGCGATGGCCGGGTCCTGGGCGAGCGTCCGGCCGGCGCGCTTCGGCATGACGTCGTCGAGCGGGTGCCGGTGTTCGGCGGCGATCCGGTCCGCGCAGTGCACGGCCGCAGCGCGGGCCTGCCGGGCGGTGGGCGCACTAACCGCCCCTACGGACTGGCCCAGTTCTCCGCCGCTCACGAGGCGGCCTCCATGACTTGCCGGTACATGGCGGCGGTGGTGGGTGCGGCCTGTGCGGCGAGTGGCCCGTGCGCCTGGTACACGTCGGCGAGCGGGGCGGGCACGGTGTGCGGCCGGTCGATGCGCTGCATGAGCGGCTGACCGGACTCGCTGTGCTCGCACGTCCACAGCCAGCGGGAGCCATCCAACGCGACCTGTACGCGGTCGAGGTCGATGGCGGTGCCGTCGAGGAGAATGGTCACGCCGCCACCCGCCCGAGCCGGACTCGGCGCGCGATCTCGAACCGGGCGTGCTCAGCAGCGTTCTGGTCGAGCATGTCGGCGATCGGCCACGGTCGGACACCGTGCGCACGGCGTTCCATCTCCTTCTCGACGCGGACGAGGGCGTCCATCGCCAGATCGGCCAGCGGGCGGGGGTCTACGGCGGTCGCCATCACGCCACCTGCTTCAGCGTCTGGCTGGCCTTGATGCGGGCCGCCTGCATGAGGAGCCGGGCCATGGCGCGGCAGGTCGCTTCCGATGCGTCCGACAGGTCGAGGTGGACGCCGACTTCGAGGCGCAGCAGCAGCCCGTACTCGGGGTCGAGGCTGAGCTGCTCGGGCGGTGAGTCGACCTTGATGGAGAGGAGCGAGATCGCAGTCACTTCGACGCCTCCTGGGCGGTCGGATACGGGAAGGCGGGGGTCGATGCGTCGTCGTCGGCGTCGTAGAGCAGATGCCGCATCTCGGCGCCCTCGCCGGATGTGGCGTGCTGGCCGTGGACACCGGCCAGCGGGTCGGCCAGCAGTAGGTTCAGGCGCTCGGTCAGCGTCGGCAGCGGGACGTCGAGGCGGCCGACCGGGCGGGTCATGACGTGGCCTCCGCCTCGTCCGCTTCCGCCTGGGAGGCGTCGGCGATGACCTGCAACTGGGCGATGAGACCCGGGAGTTCGGCCAACGTGATGGACGACCCGTTGGGGTCGGTGCGGAAGTAGATGCCGGGCGTGCCGTCGTCGAACAGCGCGGTGCTGATCAGGAGCCGGTCGCCGTCAATGTCGGTGTGCTTGAAGGCCGACTCGTGCGGGACGGACCCGGCGGGCTGGTGGAGGACCACACGGACCTCGCGGCGCCCCGTCATACCGACACCGCCTGACGGGCGGCGTCGTACTGGCCGATGGCCCACACGGCTGCGTGGCACGCGTTCGGCTCGGCGCAAGTGCTCCGCTCGGCAAGGAACCTGGTGCGCTGCTCGACCCAGAACGGGTCCATGTCGGAATTCGGGTAGTCGCTCATCGGGTGATCTCCGCTCCGGTCGAGGCGGGCAGGGCCAGCTGCTCCTCGGCGACCAGGCGGTGCACGTTGACCGCGCCGCCGAGCCGCTTGTGGAGGTAGGCGATGCCCTGCAATGTCACGCGGACCTGCGGCTTCGCCGGGGTCTCTTCATCCGTGACCGGGTTCGTGTACGAGCGCGGGCGAAGGCGGACGTGCGCGGTGTGCTTCTGGTACGGGCGGTCCGTCTTGTCGACCAGGCCCATGCCGCGCAGCACCGCGAACAGGCGACGCTCCCCGGTCTCGATGTGCGGGTCGCGGTTGAGGATGTGCGCGGCCTCCCGGACCGAGAAGTCCTGATCGGCGGCGGCGAGCTTGTCCCACGCGGCAGCAGCCGGCTCCAGCTCGGCGACGCGCTGCTTCGTCTCGTCGTGGGCCTCGACCTCGTTGGCGAAGGCCCGCAGCGCCTCCGGCAGAGTGCGCGGCACCGGGAAGGCGGGGGCCACCTCAACCGAGTACGAGCCGGTCCGGCGGAGCGCGGGCAGCACCTCGTGCGTGAGCCAGCGGCGGAACGGCTTCACCTTCGGCGAGCGAGAGATGAGCAGCAGGGCGTACACGCCGGCCTCGGATACGAGCACCATCTGCTGGGCGCCGCCAGGGGTGTCCACGGCCATGGACACCCTCTCGTCCTCATCGAGCTGAACGAGAGCGTCGCGATACTTGACGATGCCGACGCCATCGCAGGCGTCCTTGCCGACGAACCACGGCTCGCCGTCGACCATCACGGACCGCACGTGCTGTGCGGTCTCAGGGAAGGTGAACACGATCGGCGTTGTCACTTGGCACCGCCGTTGATGAGGCGGGCGATGGTCAGCGCGTGGTCGCCGCCGAGGTCGACCGCGAACTCGTCCGAGCCTTCCTCGACGATCCGCGCCTCGATGACGTCGGCCTCCAGCTCCAACAGGTCGGCCAGCGCAGCACCGACAGTTGGCTGCATGAGGGCGATGTACTCGGCGTTCCACGGCTCACGGATCCCGCCGTAGCCCGACCGGATCCGACCCGAAGCCACAACCTCGGACTCGATCGACCCAGCCAGGTGGGCGTGGGAGTAGACGGCGCTCGTCGAGGTGGCTCGCGGCGACCAGACGGAACTGGTGACCCACGGGCCCTCGGTCGCGTGCTTCACGTGCTTGCGGAGCTTCGCCGCCGCATCCCGCAGCTCAACTACGGGTGAGGTTCGCTTGACCTCGGGGGCGGATGAGACGATGTCAGGCAACGGTTCGCCCTTCTGTTCATGGTTGGTGTGGGTGGATCGCGCGGCCTTTGGCCGCTGGCCCCGGCTGCCGGTCTGATCCACCGGCGAAGGGGCCGCTTGCCGTCTCAGGCGGTGATGGGCTTGGCGTACTGGTTGGGCACTCGCTCGCCGTTCGCCTGGATCCAGCGGATGTGGGCGGCGGTGAGTCGCGGCGACTTGCCGACGGTGGTGTACGGGATTCGGCCGTCTCGGATGGCCTCGCGGACCCACCACTCGCCCTTGCCGAGGATGTCGGCGGCCTGTGCGGGGGTGAAGCAGCGGAGTTCCAGGTCGGCGGCCGTCTGCCTGACGGTGAGCTGCTCTACGGCCTCGGCGAGGCGGAGTGTGAGCGTTGCTTCGTCGACCTCGGGGCGGTCAGTCGGGTTCGTCTCCGGGGTGGGGGGAGCCAGGTCGTTCCTGGTCACGGGGTGTCTCCTTGTGGGTGATGGCTCTGACTGGCACGTTCAGGCGTTCGGCGTAGCGGTGGAGGGTTTCGTCTCCCGCTCCCTGCTGGTCGTTCTCGACCTTGGAGAGGAAGCCGACGTCTCTGCCGATGTCTTTCGCGAGCCGCTGAAGGCTGATCCCCCGTGCCTCGCGGATGGCCTTCATTGCGGCTCCATTGGGTCTCACGAGCCACAACGTAGACCCATCGAAGCGATATCCGCAAGGCGTTCCGTTGGTTTCGTTGGGTCTTTCTTTGGCCTCGTTGGGTGGCGGGTGTCGCCATCAGTCAAGAGCTGTGGCCAGAGATGTACGCAGTGCGTCGGAGTGAAGGCGGGGCGCAAGCGCAAGGAGGCGCTAACGAGGCAACAAAAAAGCCACCCAAAGACCGATCAATCCTGGTCAATTAGGGGATTCAGTGGGTGCGTGTTGCCTAGCCGTGGTGCATCATGAGGGCCATGACAGAGGACCGGACCAAGCTGCACTGGGCCGCACTCGGAACCGCCATCCGGGCGGCACGCGAAGGCCGTGGTCTCACACAGCCTCAGCTCGCCGAACGCGCCGGCGTCAGCGAGGGCAGCGTCCAAAACCTCGAAGCCGGCAAGCCGCGCGGCCGTATGCCCCAAACCCTGGCCAAGATCGAGCCACATCTTGGATGGGAAGCCGGGTCGGGCCGCCTGGTCCTCGACGGCGGCGAGCCCATCCCCGCCTCGGACGTCCCGGCCGGTGACCGCGGCGGAGCGGAAGCGGACAAGCTGCGGCGGAAGTACTCGCTGCGGATCGTGGACGAACTGGAGTCCGACGACCCCCTGGTCGATTCCACCGTCATCCAGCTGCCCGGCGCCAACGGCGCCCGCATGACCGTGGTCGTGCACGGCAGCCCCGACGCCACGCCGCAGCAGATCCAGGACGCGCTGCTCGCCTGGCGCCGGACAGAAGAGAATCTGCGTCGCCTTCCCGATGACGACGATGACAACGGCGAGCCTCAGGCTGCCAACGGTTCGTAACGGCCTGCACACGGATTGCGCACATCCCCTCCCGCACCACTCAAACGTGTGGTGTCATATGCGGATCCGCAACGGAGGGCGCCCGCAGTGGTCTTGGGGGACCTATGCCTGTGCGGGTGCTGCGCGTTTCCGGAATGCCGTGCAACGTCGAGATCTGGATCGATGACGGCCTCGACTGCTTCACGATCTACATCGACAAAAAGCTGATCACCGAGCGCGGCGCGAGTGCGCTGGAGCGGATACTGCGCACCACCGCCGCAGGCTGGCGGCGTGTCGACGAGGACATAGTCCTGCGCACCCTCAGAGCAGTCACCGGCTGATGGTCAACATCCCCCACGCCATGCCACAGTTCTGCCATCCGAGTGATCGACGCGCGAGGTGACCGATGGCGTACCCAGAGAAGCGCGGCTACGACAAGAAGGCTCGCAAGTACCGATACCGCGGGCGCTACCTGCTGCCCGACGGCATCAACTACGGCTCCGTCAGTCGTGACGATCTCGGGCAGCCCTTCTACAGCGCCAACGCCGCCACGAAGTATGCGGCCGGCCTCGAAACCGACGTGCGCCGCAAGAAGTTCATCAACCCGAAGGACGGCCGCATCACGGTCGGCGACTGGTCCGAACTGTGGATCGAGTCGGTGGAGCTCGCCAACCGCAGCGACAAGACGTACCGGCAACGCCTCCGGTCCGTGATCCTCCCCAGGTGGGAGCCGACCGCCATGGCCGATGTGTCCACGGTCGCTGTGAAGACGTGGGAGCAGCAGCTGCGCAAGCGCTACAAGCCCCGGTACGTAAAGAGCGTCATGTCGGTGATGCGGGTCATGTTCGACGACGCCGTCACCTCGAAGGTGATCGGCGACAACCCGGTGCCCACACTGAAGGCCCGTCGGCGCGGCAAGTACAAGGGCAAGCCGAAGAAGGACGACACAGTCCTTGCTACCCCGCGCCAGGCCCTGCTGCTGGCCCGCAACGCCCGCGCCATGCGCGGCATCGTCGGCTACGCCCTGGTTCTCACGATCGCCTACTGCGGGCTCCGGATATCCGAGGCGGCCGGCCTGCGCCGCGAACACCTCATCCTCGAAGACCACGGGCAGGGTTTCCGGCTGCTGGTGGAGGAACAGCACCAGTACGTGGGCGGCAAGCCGGCGCAGGTGGATCCGAAGTACGGCAGCTCGGGAAGCCTGATCATCCCTCCGTTCCTCGCCGAACTACTGGGAGAGGTGCTGGCCTCGCACAAGTCGCCTTGGGTGTTCCCCTCGGCCAACGGCAAGAAGATGTCGACGAGCGCCTACTTCTACACGGACATCTGGCGCCGCTGGGTGGACGGCCACACGGCGACGCCGGACAAGCTCGGCCGCCCTGCGCGACTGCCGGACATGAGGGCCGTGGCGGGGATCGAGGACATCGTGCCGCACGGGCTGCGCCACAGCATGAAGGTGTGGCTCGATGAGCTGAAGCACCCGCGGGTTGCGGTCGAGGAGCGGATGCGGCACGTTATCCCTGGAGTTGAGGGGACCTACAGCCACACGACGCTGCCGATGGAGCTGGACATCGCGGCGGATCTGCAGAAGCTGTGGGAGGCCTCGGCGGGCGTGAGGGACCACCACCGGGAGTGGGAGGAGCCCCGCCCGCGCCGGTCGGAGCGCGGACCGCAAGTGGATCTCCCAGAAATCTCCCAAGCCCAAGAATGAAGATCACTCTGACGACTCCGGGATCAGTCCTCTACGCGTGTCCTGCTGGGCGGGAAGTGGGGCCGCGTGACCGTCCGCTGGCCCTCACGCCGCCCGCCTGAGACGATCCCCCGCGTCGCCCCAGACTCTTCGTTGAGCCTTCCTTACCTGCGACGATCTGGCGTCTCTCCAGCATAGAGCCCATTTCTCTCTGGCTACCGTCGGATTCGTTGGGTGTTTCGTTGGGTTCCGCCAGTGTGATCGTCTCCCAATCCGTCTCCCAGACTCCCAGAAATGAGCACGCACCCCCAGCCCACTGGGCTGGGGGTGCGCTCGCGCCGGCGACCACAACGGAGGGCGCCCCTCTATGGCCCGTCGGCACGTTCTTGGGTGCCTGACCTTCCGTATTGCCTAACGGTTGCAGGTCAATGCGGTTGTTCACTCATTCGAGTGAACATGCGTTCGATTCTCGGACACTACCTGAAGCCCTGCGGCATATGCCAGGACCACAGGGCTGCCGGTGGGGGGTGGCGCGACGGAGCGGCGCGGGGATCGGACTCCATCTCAAGATCATAAAATGCCCGGTGTCACCGGGCTGACTAATAATCAAGCAGGTCAGAGCGTTTGTCGAGTGCTTCCCGATCCCCCCAGCGACGACGCCTGGCTCCAACGCGAACGCCGGCGCATCGGCAAGTGCATCCGGGATGCCCGCATGGACCACGACCTCACCCAAGAGCAGGTGTACTTGGCGGTCCCCGCAGCCCGGAGCTTCTATCAGGAGATCGAAGCCGGCCGGGCGAACCCTTCACTGGAGATGCTGCTTCGTATCGCGCGAGTCATCGGCGTGACCATCTCCGACCTCCTCAAGGCCAGCTAAGGCGCTGCTCGGCGAGGGCTGCGCCGTGGTGCTGAATCCGAGTCAACAACCGAACCACCGGTAGCGGAAGTGTGCCCACTGCATATATCTGCGGAGGCTTCGTGAGCTGTGTGAACATCTAGCCCGCTGTGATCCTCTGGCCATAGCCCCGGCCGCCGCACCGTCCACGGCGGCCGGGAGTTCACTGCTGCCGTTCGATCCGTATCCGGTCACGGTGGCAGGGGCATCCGCAGCGCAGGAGCGGCACGGCCGACCCCGGCCCGGATGCGAGGTCGATGTTGCCGTGGCAGTAGCCGTGCTCGTCGAGCTGGCAGGCGCCGGACATGTCGTCGCGGTCGGCTCCCGGCTTGGGCGCGGTCACAGCACACCTCGGAGCCCGTTGGCGGATTCGGCGGGGCACACGTAGACGGGGCCTATGGTGCCGCCGCTGGGTGAGAGCTGGTCGCCGATGCGCAGCGGAGGGTGGTCGCGGCTGCCGCAGGGGCACGGTGGTTCGTCCGGTGGTTCGGGTTCTGTTTCGGGGGCTGCTCTGTCCGTAGGCTGCTGCATGTCGACGGTCCGTTCGTCGGCTTGCCCCTGGGTCGCGTGAGCTGCGGCCTGGGGGCTCTTCCATTACGCCATTGGACCTTACTACCCCATACCACCCCTGGGGGTAGCTATGGCGTGCCGGGGGTGGCGGGCTAGCGTCCAAAGCATGATCATCGACCGGGAGGGACCTGTACCTCCGTACCTCCAGATCGCCGACGACCTCCGGCGGAAGATCAAGGACGGCACGATTCCCCCAGGCCGCCGCATCCCCTCCACCGTCGAGATGGAGCAGGAGTACGAGGTCGCCCGCGACACCCTCCGCAAAGCGACCAGAGTCCTGAAGGAGGAAGGGCTCATCGAATCCATCCAGGGCATGGGCCTGTACGTCGTTGACCGGAGCGAGCCGCCCGCCGAGAGCTGACATGCCGAAGCCCCGCACAGTGGCGGGGCGGTGGGCGGGTCAGCGGTTGCTGACGGTGACTCGCTCGAAGGAGCCGAGGCTGTGGGCGTCCGCCTCGCCCCTGACGTTGGTGGCGACCCAGCAGTTGCCGGACGGGGAAAGTTCGGTGCCGGTGACGGTCTCCGTGCGGCCGTCGATGACGATCCGGTCGCCGGGGCGAAGCTGGACTGCGAGCTTCTCGCTCATGGACGTCTCCTGATCAGCTGGCGTGGATGGGGACGATCTCGTTGGGCTTGAGCAGGTACGGGTCGCTCGGGTCGTCGGGCACGTAGACGTGGATGTGGGTACCCGCGTTTTCGACCCGGGTGACGGTCTCGCGACGGCCGCAGAGGGTGATGACGTCGCCCTGCTTCAGCTGGAGGGCGGTAGTGTGGGTGGTCATTCGTTCTCCCTGCTGGGCTCCTGTTTCTGTACCTACAGAATGCGCTCACGGCGTCCCCTTGTCAAGTCGTCTACCGATATGGATGCTAGTTTCTGTACCTACAGATCCGAGGGGGAGAGATGGCAAGGCCAGCAACAGGAGAGACGAAACTCCGCAACATCCGCGTGCCCGACGAGCTTTGGAGCGCAGCCATGGCCGAGGCGAAGGCGGAAGGCCGCACGCTGACCGACGTCATTGTCGGCGACCTGCACCGCTACGTGAATCGACGCCGCCGCCTCACTGCAGAAGGACGTGCAATCCAGTGACCGCGATGATCGCCCGGCGCGCCGCGCTCTACCGCCTATCGGGCTTGACTCATGACGCGCCGTCCGACTGAGGACGTGACGGCAGAATGGGCCGTCCAGGCCGACAGCGGCGGCCAGCAGCACCTAGCCACCAAATGGCACCCGGACCGCGCCCATGCCGTGGAACGCCTGGCCTGGTTTCGCGACAACGCCGCACCGTCCGTGTCCTACCGGCTCGTCCGCAAGACGACGACCGTCGTCGTCGAGGTCGAAGAGCCCGCGGAGTAAACGCTCTGACAGTGGTCGCCGATAGACTTTGACCATGCCCCCCACTCCCCCCACTTCGGGCCGTCCGCGCCCTGCCGCTGTGGTGAATGAGGAGATCCGTGCCCTCGTCGCGCGGGCGGGCGGCTGGCTGTACGGGGAGACGCGGCAGCGGTACGAGATGCTGCGGGATGAGTGGACCGTGGCTGTGGCGGCCGAGCGGGACGGGCTCGTCGAGGCGGCGTGAACTACTAGTGATCTACCAGCCCGTCCCAGATTGGTAGATCACTCTGCGGCGGCCCGCAAAGTGACGGGCTTCCCGCAGCTCACGCAGCACGGCGTCCCTGCGTATCCAGTGATGCAGCCGTCCGGCGTCATGCAGACCGCTCCGTTCCCGGTAGGTCCGCCGCGCAGTTCGAACCACGCCTCCCCGCACTCGCAGGCCGCGTGCTCCGGCTGGGGCTCCTCGCGTTCACGGCGCTTCTCGTTCAGATCGATGATGTCCATGCGATCAGCGTCCGCTACGGGGAGTACCGCCCCCAAGGGGAAGCGGTGAACAATCTAAGATCCCCCAGTGACCGACATCGACTTCCCCCCGCACCTGCTCGACCTGGAGTCCCGCGCCTGGGCTGAAATCCGGGCCGGGCAGCTCACCGTGGAGACGGCGCAGGCCGTGCATGAGGCGGTCAGCGAGTACGCAGCGGAGGCCGGGCGCGACCGGTACGAGGTGGAGATGGAACTGAAGCGGGTCGTGCGGCATCCGGCGGCCGAAGGCTGACAGCAGCGCACCCCGTCGGGGTTCCACGCTCGACGGGGTGCAGCAAACCCGACTGGATCTCAATGCCGGATAGTGGGACCAGCGTAGCGGGCGCCACTGACAACGCGGGCGGGGTCAGCGTTCGAAGGCCCGCTGCAGGACGAGCAGCCACAGACTGGACGCGCCGACGATGAGGGCCGCATCCGAGTGGCCCGACGCCAGCAGGGTGATTACCGCGCCGAACTGTGCCAGCCCGGAGAGAACCCACGGATCCGGGTCGCGGGGCAGGAGACGCTTCAGGGCCACCCAGGCGTCCACGTTGGCCCGGTAGTAGGCGACGGCCGCCCGACGGATCGCATTCATGAGCACAGGATGGCAGACCTCACGCCTCGTCCGGCCAGCTCGTCAGCGTCTCGCCGCTCTCCTCGTCGACGAGCGCGACGCTGGCGCCGGGCCTGCCCCAGTCCCCCACCCACTCCGTATGCCGGTCGCGCGCCACCTGCTCCGACGGCCACCAGCCGTGCGCGACGGGCCGGCCGTCGACGGTCAGGGTGAGGCGGTAGCGGTCCGGGGTGGTCACACCCCCAGGATGCCAGCCGGCGACCCCACCCCTAGACTCGAACACATGTCCGATCTAACGCCAGCCGAGCGGCTCGCCAAACTGCGCGCCCTCGAAGAGTGGCTCGACTGGCAGCTGCGGGATACGAGGCGGAAGATCGAGCAGGCTGAGCAGCAGGCCAAAACGGCAGGCGGCTACATCACCGAGCAGGAACGCAAAGCCGGGCAGGCCGTCGGCGCCACCATCCACCTCGCCACCTGCACCCACATCGGACCGCCCGCCGCCACCCTCACCGAAGCCGAAGCCCGCTTCGCCCTTGCCAAAGACAAGGGGTTCATGCACCCGTGCGAGCACTGCCGGCCCGACCGGGAACTCGGGCTCAGCGAGTACTAGCCGGCGCCAGAACGCCGATCCCAGCCACCTGGACTGGGCAGCCCGTTCTGGCGAGATCCCGGGATCCGCCAACGCGGGGTCAGGGCCCCGACGTGTAGTCCTGGCTTCGGCATTGAAGGGGGACGAAATGATCGGATTGGCGATCTCGCTGGTGCGGCTGTCGCTGCGGCTCAGCTTCGGGATGATGGACATGATGGTGTGGATGTGCACCCTCGGAAAGCTCGACCCGCGAATGCGCCGGTTCGTCTGACGGTGACTGTCAGGCCCGGCAGCGATGATGAGCGCATGACGACCACCATGAAGAGCTTCGCCCTCACCTGGACCGACCCAGACGGGGCGCACCGCGCGTCCGCTGTCGCCTACGACCAAGCCAGCGCTGGGCAGCGGAAGGCGGAGCTGGAGACGGGCGGCGCCACCGACGTGGAGATCGTGCCGGTCAAGCCGGGGGTGTTGCCGGAACCGAAGGGGTGACGTGCAAGTGGCCGCCCGCGCGTCGGCGCGGACAGCCACTCGATGCGGCACAGGGGTTCTCCGACTCCACGAGGGCAGTCGGGCCACCTCCCAAGCGGCGCGAGGCGTGAGCGCCGGGTCTTCCACCCGGATGCCGCAAGTTCAACTGTAGGGCCGCAACCTTGAAATTCGGGGCGTCAACTTCAACCAAGAGTGAACGCGCGAGCGCCCGCCTCGACGGGGGGACGAGGCGGGCTGCTCCCAGCATGACAGAACGGGGCGGCAGTTACTCACCCTCCGCAGCCCGCATCGCGGCCGTGATCTCGTCCTGCATCTTGTATGACGGCGAGCGGTCGAGTGCCCCGGCGGCCCGGTCGTAGCGGCGAGTGGTGCGCGGGTCTGCGTGCCCCATGGCGTCCTGCACATCCGCGAGGGGGACGCCCTTGCTCAGGAGCGCCGTTGCGTAGGAGTGGCGCAGCGAGTGGGGCGACAACTGGTCGGCGTGCGGAAGCCTTGCCGCCCCGGCTACGCGTCGAACGAGACGGAAGGCGGCCGGTTCGTCCATCGGCCGCCCGGTACTGGTGGCGAACACATAGTCGTCGTCCTGGAGGGGTCGACCGTCCATGTGGCGGTCGATGGCCTCGACGGCGAGCGGGACCAGGACGACGCGCTTGGTCTTGTCGCCCTTCACGATCAGGTCGGCGACGCGGTGACCCTGGTCGTGGCCAAGCTTGCCTACGGTGAGAGCGAGGACGGAGCCGATGCGACCCGCGGTGGTGGCGAGCGTGACGAGCAGGGCATAGGTGCGCGTCGACTCGCGAGCGCGGGCGTGGTTGAGCAGCCTGCCGAGCTGGTCGGCGGTGAGTCCGCGGGTGGGTGAGTCGTCGGCGGAGACTGAGGGTCGCTCCATCCCCTCGAATGGGTTCCGGTCGGCGACGTCCGCGCGGATCAGGTAGGTGTACCAGCTCGACGCGGCAGCCAGGCGGCGCCCACGAGTTGACTTGGCCAGGCCTGTCTCGCGGAGCGCCGTTTCGTAGTCGTCGGCGTCGGTGGCCCGTGCGCGCGTGGGGTCGGTGTCACTGGCGGCACAGAAGGCGAGCCACCAGGCGGCGTCTTTGGCGTAGGCGGTCTTGCTGTGCCCACTCGGGCGCTTGGCGAGCCACGATCGGGTGGCCTTCAGGACGGTGGGCCCGGCGCCGGCCTCAGCGAGTAGCGCGAGCAGTGCGTCGGGGGTCGAAGCGGGCGGCCTGCCGCGGAGCGTGATGGCCCGTTGGGTTGGACGGTCGGGGCTGGTCCCGGTGGATCGGATGACGGGAAGCGTGTTCATCGCTACAGGATAACGGTCATTATTCTGTAGCGGTGGAGAATGCCGAACCCGGTCAACTCGGCGCGCTTCACAAGGCGTTATGCGCTATGAAGTCGCCGAGGCCCTCCTGACAGATGGGCCCACCTTCGGCAGACTCTCGCCCTGTAGTAGACGAGAGGGCGGCCATGACAGAGCGAAGGTACGACCAGCTACAGGCGCGAGCACTCAACAACCTGGACGACAGCCACGCCAGAGAAGACGGCTCCGGCGATCAGGCAGCGCTGCTTGCCAGGGCCCAGGTGCACGCCCTCCTAGCCGTCGGGGCGGCGATCAGAGACCTGGCGCAGGCGATCCGCGAACGGGAGTAGACCTCCCGCAACGACAGAAAAGCCCCGCTCCCCCGCCGCCGGAAGGCAGTGAGAGGGCGGGGCGTTGTCGTGCCGGGTTCGCCAGCGGTCAACTCCCGCTACGCTCCCGCCGCATGAGCATCCATTGGGGCGACGTCGCCACCTTCTCTACGGCCGCCCTCAGTGCGGTCGCGACGGCCGGCGCATGGCTCGCCGCCCACCGATCCGCGGAGACCGCGGACGCCATGACCCACATCGAGCAGGACCGGTGGCACGCCGAGCTGACGCCGCAGTTCGACCTTGAGCTGATAGATACCGGCAACGGCCAGGCCCTCCTCAACGTGCATCTCAGCGGGCCCGACGCGCTGCGCCGCCTCGACGAGGTACGCATAGTCGTCGGCGACGACGACAAGGAACGCAATGTCCTCCACCCGGAGAGGAACGTGACGCAGGCCGACGTCGACGCCTTCGTCTGGGGGCCCTTCCGCTTCTCACACGGCAGCAACGGAACCGACGAGCACGGGCGCGGGCCCGAAGCCTTCCCGCTCGACGTGGGTACTGGGACGCAACGCGCGATGCAGCGCACCAGGCCCGGGCGCTGGATGGAGGGCAAGTCCCAGGCCATGTGGCAAGGCGAGTACGTCGGCAAGCCGATCCGGCTCATCCTGACCTGCCGCCGCGGCGACGAGGAATGGATCCTCGCCCGGCACCTGGAGAATCCGCCGTTCACCGACGGGACGTGAGGAAGCGCCCCCACCGCCCGAAGGCAGCGGGGGCGCAGTCGTGCCGGTCAGAGGCAGAGGGAGGGTGGACAGGCTGACGAGCAGTTGGCTTCCTCTCCGGCATGGAGGCCGGAGATTCCCAAACGAAGGGTTCGGCCGGTCGCCCGGCCTCCGGGTTCCTGCTTCGCGGACCGCCCAACGGCGAGGTCTCCACAGGCTGGCACCACATGCCCTGCGGCGCTGAGGATGTTCTTTGCGGCGTTCACGTCGGCATGGTCTGCGTGGCCACACCCAGGGTTCTTGCACACGAAGACCGCTTGGCTCTCGCGGTTGCCTTCAGTGACGAACCCGCAGGCGTGGCAACGCTGCGAGGTGTACGCGGGATTAACCAGAACCACGGAGGTGCCCGTGTATCGGGCGGCGTTGGCAAGGGCGAGCCCAAGGCGGCTCCACCCCTTGTCGAGGATGCTGCGGTTCAGGCCGCGCTTCTGAGCGACTCGCTCACCCGGCTCGTCCAGAGTTCTGGACGCCGATGCGGTCATGTTTTTTATCTTGAGGTCTTCCAGCACCACCACGGCGTTCCGCCCGGTGATGCGGTTCGCGGTGAAGGCGCAGAAGTCACCACGGCGGTCTGACGCTCGGCTCGTGATTCGGCCCATGGCCGTGATGGTCTTGCGCCGGTTCGCGGATCCACGCCTGGAGCGGGCTAGCTTCTGCTGCAACCGTCGATACCGGCCGGCCTCGCCAGCAGTGATGAACTCCCGGTCATGGAACGCGCCATCGGAGGTGACTGCGGCGACCTTCACGCCCCGATCTATGCCTACCGCCGTGTTCGGCATGGCGTGCTTCTCGGGCACCTCCCGACCGTCGTCTATCAGGAGGGAAACGAACCAGTGCGCACCTTTTCGGGACACCGTGGCGGAGTGGATCTCACCGCCCGGGGGGCGCGACCAACGGAAGCGGACCCATCCGAGTTTTGGCAGCTTGACCCGGCCCCACTTGCGGCCAAGCCGCTCTACGCGAAGCCATCTCCTGTCAGGAAAGCGAAACGACGGGCTCCAGCGCGCCTTCGACCGCCATCGCACTTTCCACGTGCCGCGCTCGCGGCAGGCTTGTTCAAGGTCCCGCAACGTCTGTTGATGAATGCAGGAAGGCGCGGCGCGCAGCCACTCAAGCGCCTGCCTGGCCTCCGCGAGCTCGGCGCACTGTGGCACGAAGTTCATCCACGCCCCGCGCCGCCGATACTCCCGGCGTTGTTCGAGGCCGGTGTTCCATACGGCGCGGCAGGTGTTGGCGTACTCCTCGCACTGCGCCTCCTGTCTCGGGCGTGAGCGCGAGCCGGTAGCGACGACCCGTCAGCAAGGCAACACCCTCCAGCAGAAGCTAAGTTGACCCATTCTAGCATCAAAAGTGCAGGTCAAGGCACTTACTGGGCGGCTAGTCGCCCCCCTTCTGGCGAGTCAACGACAAGGTTAGGTCCCGTTGTCCTCCTCGTAGGGCGGCAGGTCGGGCGCCAGGAACGGGCTGATCGACGGCGCGGGGACCGGCTGCGGGTCGAGGCGGCCCGCGCGCTCCAGCGACCCGGCGTCGGCCGCAGTGTCGTCGCGGCGGGGAGTCCGCGGGGCCGGTTCAGCGATGGGCACCGCGGTGGCGGACCGCCCGGTGTCGGCCGCGGGTACTGCTTGGGGCATCGATCCTCCTGCGGACGAGCGCGGAACTGAGCACCAGCACCGCGGACTCCGGATTCGACGGAGTGGGCGAAGGGCTCGCCGGGGCGGGCGTGCACGTGTAGTGGGTGGAGCCTTCACTGTCAGGTGCGCACTCCTGGGTGACCCCGGTGCCGTCGGTGAACGTCCAGCCGGACGGTGCTGGGCCGGTCGCGCCCGTGTCCCCGGTGTCGCCCTTCGGACCCTGGTCGCCTTGGGGGCCTGCCGGCCCGGCCTCACCTTGGGGTCCAGCGGGGCCTGGGCTGCCGGCGGCCCCGGTGACGCCGACTCCGGGTGATCCGGTGGCGCCTGGCGCGCCGGTCGCCCCGGTCTTGCCCGTACTGCCGGGTGATCCGGTCGGGCCCGGCGAGCCGGCGACGCCCTGAGGTCCGCGGGGCCCGACGACTGATGCGCCTGCCTCGCCGCGCGACCCGGGCGGTCCGGCGACCGGCTTGTGGCCGAGGGACTGCACCTGCCGGGCCAGGGCGTCGCGGGCGTCGTTGGAGACGCGCAGGTCGTGCGAGAGGCCCTGTACCCAGATCGCCATGGCGGCGAAGGAGCCGACGGCGCCAGTTGCGACGACTATGTACCGCACATCGGCGCGCCGCCGTTCCTTCGTCGGGGATGCGTGTTCGCTCACGAACCGGCCCCCCGTGACGAGAGGTACACCTGCAGCAGCACGATCAGCACCGGCACGATCAGCGCGGAGAAGATGAGCCGCTTGTCTGCGCGCCGCTCATCCTCCCGCTTCCGGCGCTCCAACTCGGTGTCCCGCTTCTCCGATGCCCGCTCGGCCTCGATGGCCGCCACGCGTTCGATGAGCGCACGGTGCACCCCGTCGGCGGCCCGCCGTTCCAGCTCGTAGCGTTCGACGGACACCTTGGCGTCGAGCCGCTTGCCGAGCTCCCTGAAGTCCTCCTTGAGGTCCAACCGCATGGCCTCGATGCGGTGGGCGAGCTCTGCGTTCGACGGCTCGGGAGGCACGTGCTACTCCGGCTGGCTCAGACGACGTCCTGTACGGCCCGGGCGGATCGCGGCACGGACGCCTTCGTCTTCGCGGTGATCTGGGTGCGGCTCCACAGGCCGATGACGACGGTCACGAGCGACAGCCACAGCGCCTGGTGATCGGCGTCGAGCTTCAGCCCGAAGCCGACTGCGGCGGCGACGAGGGCCTGCGCCAGGTTGAACACGGCCGCGCCGATGGCGTCATGGGCCATGAACGCGATCGCCAGGGCGACGATGCAGGCGGCAGCCGTGTTGACGGTGGCCTGCTGAGTCTGGGTGGCGTGGAATACGTAGGCCGAGCCGAGCTTCACCAGGATGCTGACGAAGGCCAGGACCGCAGCCGGTTCGCGTCCGAAGATCTTCATGGGGTTCTCGTTTCCTGTTCGGCGAGCCAGCGCCGGATGGTCTGGTTGTGTCTCGCGTCGGCGAGCGCGTTGTGCTCGCCGGACTCCTGCTTCGGGAGTTGGTCCCAGGCGATGCCGAGGCGGGCGCGTTCCTGCTGGATGTCGTTGGTTCGGACTGGCACGCCCTTGGGGCGGCGGACGAGCGGGCCCCACAGTTGGGCGAACGCAACGAAGTCGTAGGCTCCGCAGTTTGCCCACAACTGCGGGTCGTCCGCCGCCTGGATGAAGTCGCGGACCTCATTGGCGATGACCCAGCGCGGTTTGACCTGGGTGTTGCTGGCGTCGATGACACCGGGCTCCGTGAGCCTGACCTCCGTCTTGCCGCCGACAGTGACCAGGCCGCTCTTGTGACCGCGCAATGGAAGATGGGGCCACACGTTTTGCATCAGCCAGTCGTGCTTCCGGACGCGATCCCAGGGGGCCTCGGAGTTGACGGCGTAGTACTCGCGGCCGTCGTCGCACACCATGCCGATCGAGATCAGCTCGATGGTGCGGCCGTCCTCCAGGAATTCGAGATCGTAGAAGAGGTCGGTCACGCGGACACCCACCTCCCCTCGCGGACGAAACCATGCGTGCCGCAGCACTGCCACAGCAGGGACGGTTCGAGGTGCAGCGGGTCGCGCGAAACCAGCTGGTGGCTGCTCGTTCCGGCGGCCACCCAGCAGCCGTCGTGCACCTTGCGCTCGGCGGGTACGCCCTCCAGCGCGCTGCACCAATGCCAGAACGTCGGGTTGGGCTCCTTGGCCAGCCACCCGAAGTAGATCTCGTCAGTCAGCCGGGTCATGCCGACCATCTCCATGCCCGGCCAGTCAGACGGCGGCACGCCGCGGTCGTAGCCCATCAGACGTTGGGGACTTTGAGCAGGTCCCAGGTGGTCTTGCCGGGCGGCCAGTCGCCGGGGAAGCCGCACTTCTCCTGCCAGGCCTCGTAGCTGGCCTTGTCGCCGGAGCCGATGGTGCTCTTGCCCGTCGACGACTTGTAGCGGCTGCAGCCGACGGCGACGAGCCGGTCGTGCATGGCGGCGACGATCGGCGACGTGCGGCCCATCGAGAACCAGGCGGCGCCCGGGAACGGCTCGTACTTCACGGCGGGCTTGGGTTTCGGCTTGACCGGCGTCGTACCGAACGCGGCCAGGTTCGGCATCGGGCCCGGATCGACGTGCGCGTTGCCGCGGATCTGGTGGTGCCCGTACTGGCCGCCGTCGTTCGCCCACATGCCGGCGGAGACGGTATCGCGGACGAAGCCCGTCGGGGCTCCCCCAGGCCAGACGTCGGGTATGCCGAGGCTCCTCAGCCAGTCCATGATCTGGTCGAGGCCCTTGCAGGGGGTGTCCTTGACCGCGTTGTACTTCTTGCCGCCGACGGTCTCGCCCTGCGTGAAGACGGTCTCGATCTGGATGCAGTACTTACCGGTCCGGTTCGTCTTCACCGCGCCGTCGTTCTGGAGAGACAGCGACCGCGAGTCCGCGGGGAAGAACTGCGCCATCTCGCCGGTGAACGGGTCCCACAGAAGGTGCGGTGCCACGTCGGCGCCGCCACCGGTGAACCAACCCAGCTCGTTCTTGAACGTCCAGTCGTGCTCGTTGGAGGTGATGTGCCAGACCGCGCGCGCGGGCCCGCCGGACATCGCGCCGGTGTTGCCGAGAGAGTGCCGGGCCGCGCCAGGCATCCAGAGATCAACCATCGTCAGGCTCCCGTCGTCTTGCTGGGCGCCCACGGCCGCATCAGATCCGCCACCTGCTGGGCAGCAACAGCCGCCTCAGCCAGTCGAGGATCCGGAGCAGGAGTGGGCGCGGGAGGAGGGGTCGGCACCGGGGCCGTGGTCCAGGCGGGGACGGTGACGTCACCCTGCTGGGACAGCAGCCACTGCATGTCCGCCTCGGTGATCCAGGCCGAACCGCGTATGGCCCACGACTCTGACCACGAATTGTCGATGCGGAACTGGCGGGCGCTGGCGTCGTAGGCGGAGAGCACGTACTCGTGGCCGCCTGCCACGGCGGACTTCCGGTCGACGGTGATGTTGCCCGCCGGTGTGGGGTCGAACATGGACTCCAGCCAGACGGTGCCGACCATGACGGGCCCGGTCTGGAGTGCGCTCTTGAGTGCGTCGATGCTAAAGGCGTGGGTGTAGCTGGTGGCGAGGCCGAGCTTCTTCAGGGCCTTGGCGGCGCCGATGCCGGAGGAGCCGGTGTCGTCTGGCGGGTAGGCGCCGGTGATGTTGTCGAGGGTGGTGGCGAGCTTGTAGACCTCGACGGCCAACTCTTCGTCGACGGGCCACAAGTTGGGGTCGCCGGGGATGGGGACAGTGGTCAGCCCGGCGCGGGCGGCGCTGTCGGTGGCGACGAGTCCGGCAGCTGCGTTGCCGGTGCAGCTTCCGACCTGCCCCTGATCGAAGATCGGTGCGCGGCGTGTCCAGTCCACGGACTTGATGGCGGCCTTGGGTAGTACCCCGTGGGCGTAGGCAAGGCTGCGGGGATCATGTTCGACGCGGCGGCCGAGTCTCGGATCACCCGAGGTGTAAACGTTCGTGCTCAAGTGCCCTCCAGGGCATGAAAAAGGCCCGGCCGGAGGGCTCGGGCAGGGTGGTGCGGTGGATGGTTCAGGTGACTTCGGGCTGCGGGTCGAGGAGCGTGGCTGTGAGGATCTCCATGTGCTGACTGCAGAGCCCGCACTGCACGAAACAGTTCGTTCCGGCGTTGCTGTAGAACTGCGGAACGTCGAAGATCTGCCCGTAATTCGCGCATGCCTCGTTGTTGTCGCGCGCGGTGACCTCGTAGTACAGGCCAGGTTGGAACGTCACATCGCTCATATGCCTATCACCAGCCAGTTCACTGTTGTCGCGCTCGTGTTTTGCCGGGTCAGCCACACCGTCAGGCCAGTTGAGGTGGCGGAGATGGCGCTCGTGCCAGTGACGCCGTTCGTGAGGGTTGTCGAGCCGGGGGCGGCAGTCTGGGCGCCGGAGAAGCCGATGAACGTGCTGCCCTTGAGGCTGAGTCCCGTGACGGTGGCGCTCGTTGGGGTGTTCGCGGCGCTCGGCGTGATGGCCACGCTGCCCCACGCCAGGTTGCTCGCGGTGAGGACTCCGAGAACGTCCATGTTGCACTGGGTGCCGTTCTCGCCCTGGATGTATACATACGGGGTCGCGCCGGCGTAGATGGACTCCAGGATGAGCAGCGCCCGGTGGTCGGCCGCGCCGACGGAGCCGCTGGTGAGGGTGAAGTCGGAGTACTGAAAGGCGTCGGTGTCGTAGTAGATGTTGGCCGGGACCTGGACGAGCCCGTTTTCGACAGGCCGGAAGGACAGCTCTCCGCTGCCCAGGTAGGAGCTGATGTTGTTGGGGTCTTGCAGGCCGCGCGTCCACAGGCCGCCGCCGCCGCTGGCGTCGGGGCCAAGCTCCGCCAGGAGAGTCGTGCCGTCGGCCCCGTACACGTCGACGGCCTGGTTGTCTCCGTCCATCACAACGCGGGCGCCGGAGGCTGCAGTTTGGATCACCCCTGCGGTTGCGGAGCCGAGGCGGCGGGCGGCCCGCAGCTCGTTGACCTGCCGTTCCAGGGCGGCGATTTTCCGGGCCATCGTGGTGGCGTCGGTGGGCAGTTGGTCGAGCTGGCGTGGCATCAGCTCTCCTCTACGAGGATGGGCCGGATTTTGTCGGCGCCGGGGTCGAGTTCCCAGGACCAGCAGCGTGCTGTGATGTCGGCGCCTTGCGGGTGGCGGGGTGATCTGCCGGTTTCGACGGCGAGACGCACGGTGTCGCCCAGGCCCCAGTCCCGGCCGAGTCGTGGCGCGCGGGAGGCGACCGCTTCAACGGACCAGACCTGCGCGCCCAGTTGCATGAGGGCCAGGGACTGCGTGGCGTGCGCGTCCAGCTGGTCGGGGTCGTCGATGCCCGTCGCGGGGGTGTAGCGGTATTCCCACGCGGGCCAGCCGTTGGCGATCAGTGCGGTCGCCTCGTGGACGATGGAGGTGAGCCGGGAGGTGCCTTCGCCTTCACCGCGGGCGATGACACGAGTGGCGCCCTTGCCTGACTCGTAGGATTCGGCGAGCGTGTAGCTGTCCACGCAGCCCGGGAAATCGAAGGTGCCTTCGGGCGGGCTGGCCTGAGTGCCGATGGCGGGGCGGACCCGCAGCGGAAACTGAAACCCTGTGTGCCCTGCGTTCCACGCGACGTCGATGGTCCACTCGGGGCCGCCATCGAGGGCCATGACCTCTTTGAGGCAGGACAGGATCGACTTGTCGTCGCCGTCCTGCGTCAGGTAGGTCATGACGACGCCCGTGTTGGGCGCGTCGATGACGATCGGCGGCCCGCTGGTGAGCGCCGGCGTGACAAGCGCCGAAATCACGGCGGCCTGGTCGACGCCGACCAAGGTCTGGTCGCCGGGGAAGCGGGCGTCGAAGTAGGCCTCCAGGGTGGCGGCGCCGAGCGAAACGGTCTGTGAGCTGCCGCCGCTGCGGGGGAGTACGGCGCCTGCCCAGATCGGGGTGTTGGTGGCGGCGTCGACAGCAACGAGCATGGACCGGCCGGGCGCGGTGGCGCTGTCCCATCCGCCGGGGGCGCCGGGCAGGCTGAGGTCGAACTGCAGGGTGGTCGAGTCGCCGAGTTTCCGGGTGAGCGGCCCGGTCGGTTTGATGGAGCGGAGGTCTTCGACGATGCCGCCCGTGCGCAGGTCGCAGCCGTACCAGTCGAGCTGGTAGGCGGTCTCGGTCATGCGACGGCGACGGGTTCGACGGTGAGCAGCCCGTTGTCGGCCCGGGTGACGGAGGTCAGAGTGCCGACGGAGCTGAACAGGTACTGCGGGGTGAGTGTGACAGCTGCGCCGGGCGTCCAGGAGCGCAGGACGCGGCGGGTGGCGTAGGTGCGGGAGCCGTAGGTCGACACCCCGTTGGCCTCGGACCCCGCCTCGGTCACCCCTCCGGAGGCGCGCCATGTAACCCATCCCGTGGATGTACCCGAGTTGGTGTTCTGGATGGCTGCGCCGATGCTGATCCACACCAGGCCGCTGGGGGGCACGGTGAAGGCGAGTGTCGGCCAGTTCCCGGAGGGGAAGTCGGTGTAGGTACCGGCCGTGAATGATCCGGGCTGGCTGACCTGCGCCTGGGAGAGTGGTGTGTAGGGGCTGACCTGCCGCCAGTTGGTGCCGTTCCAGCGCAGCAGGCCGGTGGCGTTGTCGTAGTACTGGCCGACGTACAGGCCGGTCGGCGCGGTGGTGGCGGGCAGAATGCCGCCGGGCGCCACCGTGTACGGGCGTATCGCCGTGCTCACGGAGGCGGTGCCGCCGTTGGACACGGACAGCACGGTGATCGTGGCGAGCGGCAGGTAGATCTGCGTACCTGCCGGGGTCGGGGCGACCGGCGTTGACGACGGGGTGCCCGCCAGGTAGACGATGTCCGCTTTGTTGAGGCCGGACGCGTCCACGCTGTTGTCCCACACCCGCAGGTAGACGAGGTCGATCCTGTTCAGGGTCGCGTGGGCTGCCGTGTAGGTGCCGGGTGACACCGACGAGGGGAACGCGCACCGGTAGACGCCTTGCCCGCTGTAGGCGACGGCTGCCACCCCGGCCGAGCAGTTGATGGTGGTACCGGCCAGGGTGACGGTCAGGCCGGGGTCGCCGGGCCGGACGCCCGAGACGGCTCCCAGGGCGCTTCCGTTGCCCATGACGGCCAGGGATTCCACGAGCCGGGCTTCGAGGCCCGAGAACGCCAGGCCATCGATTGCCCACGGGTCTACTGGCATGAACGCCTCCTCACATCCACGCCGAGCGCCATTGGGCGGTCAGCATTGCGCTCGCGTTGTAGGTCGAGCTCTGGAACTGGTAGCTGACGGACGCCCCGGCCGGGATCGTGGGCCATCCGGACGGCACCGACATGAAGCGGCGCCGGGATACGGAGCCGTTGAGCAGCACGGTGTGGGCGTCGGTGTCGACGGTCAGGACATCGCCGGACGCCAGGTCGAGCGAGTAGATGAGCTGTCGCACCGTGCCATCCGGATAGAGCGCGGACACGGTGGGCGCGACCACGGGGCCGGCGATCGTCAGGATCGGGCGGGTCTCTATGGAGCCCGAGTTGACGGCGCCGATCTGCCCGGACACGGTCGTCGCCGAGAACGTGACCGGGAAGGTGATCGGGAAGGTCAGTCCGCCGGTGGTGGCAGGCAGGCCGGTCGTCCCGGTCTGCAGGGTGGTGCTGTAGCGGCGCGGATCGGCCGCGGTGACGAGCACGCTGTAGGTGGCGATCCGGTCGGTGACGTAAGCCATCAGCGGCTTCCCGGAGCGGCGTACTACCGCCTGTTTCGGCGACGCCAGCTCGTACACCACCAGCGTGGTGTCGGTGAGTGCTGTCGCGGTGCGCAGCCGCTCCAGGGCGTCCTCAAGGCTTGTCCGGTCCGGGGCGGTGACCGTCCCGGCCAGCGTCATGGGCCGCGAGCCGAGATAGGCCGGGGATGCCCACGATCCGTGGTCGGCCTCCCGGTCGGTGTATTCGCTGCGGACCTCGGCGCTGTCCCAGCCGTCGAACGACTGCAACCCCCAGGCGACCCCGACGGAGTCCACCCGCCCGAGCGGGATGGCGCCGAGGTCAACCCACACTCCGCCGAGGTCTTGCCCTGCCATCAACGACACCGCGCCTCCTTCCCGTCAGCCGACGAACGCCATGTGGCGGGCGATGTCCATTGCCTGTTCGGCGGTGGTCTGCTTGGCGCCGTTGAGGGTGATGTTGTTGATCCGGTCGCCCCCATATCCGGCCCGCCCGTCGCTGTAGCCGTGGCTCGCATACCGGCTCGCCGGCACCAGGTGGTAGCCGAGCGCGGCGGCGGAGGCTGCAAGCAGTGCCCGGCTGCGGGAGGTCTGGGTGAGCGGGATGAACGCCTCGGGTACGCCGGCCTCGCCGGCGAGAACCGGGGTGGCTTTGGTGAGGATTCCGCCGGCCGCCATCGCCGTGCCGCCCTGCGACACCCACTGGCGGACGAACACCGCTTTGTTCGCGTCGGGCAGCGCGGCGATCTGCTTCGTCATTTTCGGCACGAGGGCCTTGATGACGTCCGTTCCTAGACCCGCCGCGATCAGGTCCGCATAGCCGCGGCCCGCGCCGCCGCGCAGTGTGGACAGGAGGATCAGCGAGTTCGTCAGGTCGTCGCCGGTGAGTGCGGCCTGCGCCTTCCCGACGTTCTTGTTGGCCGCTGAGGCGCTCTTGCTGTTGCCTGCCGCCTCATGGGCGAGGGCCTGCGCGTTGGAGTCGCCCTGGGCGGCGAGGGCCTGTGCGAGATCCCCATAGCCCTCGGCGGCCAGTTTCTGCAGGTCGGCGGCGAACTGCGCGTTCTGCTGCGTGCTCGCGTTGAGCTGCTTGTCGAAGTCGGCGAGGGTGGCTTTCGCGACGTCGCCGGTCTTCTGCAGCTTCTTGACGATGTCGTTGAACTGCTTCGTGGATGCTCCGGCCAGCGAGTTGACGAGGGCGTAGCCGTCCTGGCCCATGTTCTCCAGGAGGGATTCGACTTCGGCGCCACCCCGCTTGGAGATCTTCGACAGGTTGCCGCGCCACTTCTCGGTCGCCGCCACCGACTTGTTCAGCTCGGCCTGGTAGGCGGCCAGGTTGAACCCGGTCGGAGCCTTGGCGCCCTTCTTCAGTCCGAGATCCTTGTCGGCCGCGTTGACGGCGGCCCGGTCTTTGGAGACCGTCTTGTCCGCCGCCTTCTTCGCTGACCGGGCCTTGTCGACACGCTCCTCGGCGGCCCGCAGCTGGGCTGCCGTGTGGTGCTCGTGGCGCACCCGGGAGAGGTTTTTCTCCGCGGCGCCGAGGGCGTCGGTCTTCTTCTTGGCGTCCGCCAGCGCAGCGGTGAGCTTCGACCAGGCGTCCTTCAGGCGCTGGACGTCCTGGTCGTAGCGCGACTTGGCGTCCGACGGGCCGCCAAGCACCGGCTGGCCGGTCGGCGAGTACGTGAATCCGCTCAGGCCGCCGTTGGCGTACCAGGCGACAGCCCCGCCGAGCCGGCTGACCGTCTGCGCGGCGATCTGCCGCGAGCGGCCACGCTTCGCCGGGTTGAGAGGGATGTAGGCCTCGTCCCCTGCCTCATCCTCCGCCCACACCCGGTACGTGCCCTTGCGGGCGATCTGGGCGACATGGTTTTCGTGCATGCCGCCGTCGGCGTAGAAGCTGACGATGCCGCCGTCGGCTTTGCCGACGACCTCGTGGACGGACTTCTTCGTCGTCGTCACGATCGAGTTGACGTAGTTGGTGACGGTCTTGCCGTGCAGGTTGTTGATGTAGCGCTGGATTGCGGCGGCTGCCGCTGCCGGACCACCGGTCGGCAGCGTCACCCTGACCTGACGGTTGGGGAGCCTCTGCACCTTGAAGCCCAGGCTGGTCAGGGCGCTCTGTGCTGCACCGGTCAGCGCGCCAACAGTGATCGACTTCCCCTTGGTCCCTGCCACCTTCCGCCTGACGGCCTCCAGAGCCGCCATGGCGCTGGCGGTCTTGGCGTCGACGCCCACCGCCTTGGAGGGCAGCTTCTTGGCGATCAGCGCGTCCAGGGCGGCGGCGGCCTTCCCTGTCGGGGCGGTGATTTCCATCTGGCGCCCGCCGGGCAGGGTCTTCACCTTGAAGCCGACGGACTCGATGTCCGCCTTGGCCTCGGCGGTGAGTGCCGACACGCGGATCGTGGACCCCTTCGGCATGTGCCCGGCGAGGCCCTGCACATACAGCAGCTGCTTCTGGGTCTCGCTGAGACCTGGCGTCGACATGGTGATGGCCAGCGACGACGGGATGAATCCCATCTGGGCCGCCAGCACCTTCGCCTGGTCCGCGGTGAGCCCGAACTTCTCCCCCGCAGTGACCGCGGCCTTCCAGGACGTCTCCATGCGGGCCTCGGCCTGCTTCAAGGCCGGGACGACGCCCTCATTGTTGGCGCGCGCGAAATCGTAGGTCGACTGCGCCGCGCCAGCCGTCTGCTCGTTCAGCGCCTGCAACTTGGTCCACAGGCTCTGCCCGTTCTCCGATGTCGTGTTGAGCGACCCGTCGACCTGGAGAAGAGCCTTGCCGTAACCCTTGGCGTGGTCGAGGCCGTCCTTGTAGCTGCCGTTGAGGTCGATGAGCGCCTGGTTCATGGTGGCGACCGCCGCCTGAACATCCAGCTCGCCGCCCGAGAGCAGGTCGAGGGCGGTGTGCAACGCGCGCGCCTTCGTGTCCGCATCGCTGGCGCTGTCCCCGAGTGTCTTGATGGCGGTCTGTAGCCGACCCGTCGGGTCTGTTGCGTCGAGCGCGGCAGCGCCCGAGCCCTTCACTGCGGCGGCCAGGTCGGCCTGCTTCTTCTTGGCCGTGCCGAACTCGCCGGACAGGCTACCGAGGGCATCAGCGGCGTCCTTGTAGGCCTGCCCCTGGTCGGTGAACGCCACCTTGCGGCCGTTCTTGCCAGACGCCACCCACTCCCGGTTCGCGTTGGCTGCGGTAAGGAGCTTCTTCTGAAGCGTGTCGATGCTCGTGCCCTGCCCCAGGTAGGCGTCTGTGAGCTGGCTGGTGCCCACGCCCGCCTCATGCATCACGTTGAGGAGCTGGGTTTTGCCGTCCTTCAGCTTCGCGTCAGCCAGCGTCTGTACGGCGGCAGCACGAACCGAGCCGTCCGCCAGGCCGGCGGACGCTGCCAGCGCCTGGGTGAGGCTGGAGATCCGCTGCTGGTGCGCGGCGGCGGCAGCGGCAGCCTCCTGCTGCTTGCGGGCCAGCATGTCCAAGCCGATCATGGCGCCTGCGATGGCGATACCCCACGGGCCGCCGAGGAATCCGTACAGTCCGCGCATGCCGCCCATGAGCCCGCGCCCGACACCGGTACCGATGGCGGCCATTGCGCCGCCCGCAGCGGACCGGAAGCCTACGAGGCGGCCACCGGCTTCCTGAATGCCGGTGGAGGCGCTGCGGAAGCTGTTGCCCATTGCGGCGATCGTCGGGGAGCGTGCTTCCAGCGAGGCGAGCCCGGCACCCCAGCGGCCGAGCGACACCCCGGCCCGGGCGGCGAGCATCGTCTGCGTCTGCATGGCGCCGCGCACCCCGTTGAACGAGGCGACCGCCGACCGGCCGTAGCCGGCGACCGCGCTCTGCATGCCCTGGATCTGGCCGCGAAACGGGCGCATGGCGAGCATGGCGAGGATCGACAGTTGGATCGGGCCCGGCAGTCCGGCGAAGGCGTGCGCGATGCCGCCGACGATGGCACCGATCGGCCGCAGGATGCCGGACATGTCGCCGATCAGGCCGACGCCGACCTGTAGCCGTCCTGTGGCCACGCCGAGGGCGCCCGCCCCCGAGGAGACGGATGTGAGCAGGTCGTGCATGCCGCCGACGAGCGGTGCGGCTGCAGCACCGGCGTTGGAAAGTACCTTCTCCAGCGACTGCACGGAGGTGATGGCCAGCGGCACGGCGGCGACGAGCGCCCCACTGAGTGCCGCCTTCACCGGGTTCGCCAGGCTCGCGGCAGCCTTGCCGATGCCGCTCGACGCCGAGTGGAGTTTCGCCTCAACCGATGGCCCGTAGATGTCCCAGAGGTCTCCGGCGATACGGATCCCGCTCTTGATGTAGGGGATGGCGTCCGAGACGCCTTTCGTCATCGACCGGGTGATCTTCTCCAGGCCGGGGGCGACACCCAAGTACACCTGCAAGAAGGCGGATTGGAGCTGCTTGCCCAGGCCGCGCATCGCGCCGCCCAGGCCCTTCGACTCCGCCGCCGCCAAGGCTGCGGCGCCACCCACACGGCCCACCTGGACACCGAACTGCTGGAACGCAGTCCCGCCCTGGTGGGCGAGCGCCACCATGCCCGCAAGGGCGGGCTTGCCGAACGCCATCGCGGCGGCGGCGGTGAACTGCTGGGTGGTCAGGTGGTGGGAGGCATCGCCCAGCTTCGTGATGACGTACTGCAGGCCCTTGAAGTTGCCCTGGCTGTCGAACGCTTCGATGCCGAGTTCGTGCAGGCCCTTCGAGGCCAGCTTCGTGGGCTTCGCCATGTTGACCAGTGCCGACCGCAGGGCTGTACCGGCGGTTTCGCCGATGATGCCGGACTTGCCGAGCAGGCCGACCGCGGTTGCCGTGTCCTTGATGGAGATGCCCATGGTGTGGGCGATCGGGCCCACGTACTTCATCGCATAGTAGATGTCCATGAGTTCGCCGGACGCCGAGTTCGACGTGTTGGCGAGGACATCCGCTACGTGGGTCGCCTCGGTGGACTTGAGGGCGAACTGGTCCATGATGTCGCCCTCGATCTTCGCCGCGGTTGCGACGTCGGTTCGAGCGGCGGCGGAGAGCTGGATGGTGCCTCGGGCTGCCCGGATGGCGTCCTGCGCCGACAGGCCCGCCTTGGCCAACTCGACCATCGCGTCAGCGGCCTCAGCTGCGTTCGCCGACGGCAGTTTCATGTCGGCGCCGAGGGCCTGGGCTTCGCGGCCTGCCGACGACATCTGTGCCCCTGAGGCGCGTGTGACCTCAAGGAACTTGTTCATCGCGTCGGTGTATTCGTTGCCTGCGTGGACGATGTCGTGCAGGCCGAACAGGATCGCGCCGCCAGCGAGGAGGGCGCCGAGGTGTTTGACGGGGCCGAGGACGGATTCGACGCCGGAGCGGACCGATCCCATGCCGGTGCGGGCCGCCGTACCCATGCGTCCGAAGGCTGCGGGCGCGAGCACGGTCTCGTCTCGCATCGCTCGCGTGCCACGGCTGGCAGCCAGTGCTGCGGCCTCGCCCTCCCGCACGCCCGCCGCGCCGCCGCGCGCACCCGCACCCATGGCCGTCAGCCCGGCGCGGGCCGCCGCGCCGTCGGCGCCGAGCGCCCGGATTCCGCGTCCGGCAACCAGGGAGGCTTCCCCGAGGGCGATCAGTTCGCCGGTGCCGGTGCGAATGACGGTGCCGAAGCCGGGCATCTCGGCGATGACGCGGACGCGCACAGTACGGTCGGCCACGGCAGCCCCCGATCTTCAGTTATGGAGACGTGCACGCGCTGAGCGCGGTGCGGGAGGTGAACTTCAGCCGGTCAGCCGGTGGCCATCCCGAAGGAGCGCAGGATGTCGGCGGCGGCCTGTGACGGCGGACCAAGTTCGCCGGTCTGGAACTGGATGCTGATCGCGGCCTGCCACAGCTGCCCGAGCTGGCCGTCGGAGAGGTCATCCCAGAACGCGGCGAACTCCTCCTTCGTCTCCGGCTTCGGCTCGATCAACTGAGCCTCAACCAGCGCCGGGGCGAACGCGTCCGGGTCGAAGGCCGGCTCCTCATCACCGCCCCGCCTTGCCGCCGCCTCGATCTGCTCCTTCGTCGGCGGATGCTCGGCCCGCAGCGCCTGGTAGGCGCGGTGCGTGATGGCCTCCAGTGCGAACCGCACCCTCGACGCCTCCGCCTGCTCCTCCACCTCCTGAAGATGCTTGGCAACATCCCGCGCAGTCTCCGCGCCGTTGGCTTCGTCGTGCCGCTGCGCCCGTTCGAGAAGCTGCTCAAGGGCGCCGATCTCGGCGGCGGCCTCAGCGTCCAGCACCATGTCGACGATCTGCCGGGGTCGCTGAATCTTGGCCCGCACGGCGGCGAACGTCAGCGCGGGCTTCGCCGCCCGGCGTGCGGGCGGCTTCCTGCTGGTAGTGGTCATGGGTTCCCTGTCCTTCAAGTGCAGTTGCTACATGGCCTGATGCACAGCGATTTCGATGCCGGTAACCAGGTCGTCGGCATTCGCGTCGAGCGCTGGGCCGAGGTGTGGAATGGGGGCGTTCTTGCTGGTGCCGTACTCGATGATGTTGCCGAGCGGGCCCTGCGCGAGACCCTTGTCCGGGCCGATCTCGCCCTCCACGCCTATGGGTGTGACCTTGACGTCGTAGGTGATCGAATATGGGTAGGTGGGCAGATACTTGTGGCCCCGGATCCGGCTCCGGGCGTCGTCCCGCACCTTCTGCGAGGTCACCTTCACGGCCTTCCCGACGTTCACCCTCAGCCGCTCCGCGAAGACCCCAAGGTCGTCCACGACCACGGTGAGGCCGATCACGTCGACACCAGCCATCACGACTCCTTCCGGAACACCGAGACCTTCAAGCCGTCGGTCTTGCCGCCGTCTTCCTGGTGCGCTGCCACCCGCCGCGCACCCGCCAGGCAGGCATGGCATTTCGTGATCGACGCGTCGTAGGCGTACTCGCTGTCGGCATGCGTCGACTCCGCGAGCGAATGCCCACAGTCCCCGCACAAACCCGACTCGGCCTCCAGCAGGGCCATCGCCCACCAGCGGTCCTCCGGCAGCCACAACGGCTCACCAGGCGCAGGCTGCGGGCGGCCGAGCAGAATGCTGCGGGGAATGCCCCACGCCCGCGCCGCCTCCACCTCCCGCCGGTACGGGAGCCTGTGATCCCGCAGGCGGGCTACGAGAAAGGGACCGGGCTGGGCTCCTCGTTCACCGCGAGCGCGGCGGCGAACAGGGTCCGCGCAGTGCCGTCGTTGACGACGTCCAATAGCCGGTCCACCTGCGCCGAAGTCAGCGATGGCTCGACGCAGCAGGCCACCAGGACGGCGGGCAGGAACGTGCCCGCGTCATACGGCTCCTTCGAACCCTCCGGCGCCGGATGCGCGGCCAGCAGGTTGCTGTAGGCGCGATGCCCCAACGCCCGGAACCGGAACTCGACCGCCGCATCCCGCGCCCGCCGCCGGGCCGCCGTGAGGCGCTCCTGCAACTCGAACGCCGGATTGACCTCGCCCAGCGACGTCGGCTGCCATTCGCCGAGCTGCCCCAACTCCTCTTCCAGCGCCTGAAGTTCGGCGCCCGCGTCGCCCGCAAGACACACCTGAACGGTGACCTCGCGCGGCGACGCCCCTGCCAAGAGCTCCGAAATGTCCGGCATCAGGCGACGACAGCCCTCGTCGCCGGGTCCGACGTGACCTTGAGCGGCGACATGAACTTGTTGATCTCGTTCGCCGCCGGGGCGATGTTCTGCGCCTCACCCGCCGTCACCGGGTACACCTCCACCTTGTCCGCAGAGGCGTAGGCGGTCGTGAACGCCGTACCGCGCCGCACCACCAGATAGCCGGACGCCCCATACGTCAGCGTCGTGAACGGCTGGTCCTCGATCGTGGTCGAGCCGCGCTTGAACGTCAGCTCCACCGTGTACGAGCGACGCCCCGGCTGGTTCGTGGTGAACGTCGAACCCAGCGAGCTGGTGTCGACGTCCGCCGTTGCCGGGTCGGTCTTCAGGCCGTCCGGGGTGATCCGCAGCGTCCAGTCGGAGCCGCCGTTCAGCTCAGTCGTGGTCGGGGCGTTGATGTTCGCGATGGACCCCACCCAGCTCACCTTGGTGTTGCCATCGCTGATCAGGTCAGACATGAACCCTCCTCAGGGCACAAAAAAAGCCCCGAGCGGGCGGGGCGGACGAAGACGGGGGCGGGCGAAAGTCAGATGCGCACAGCGGCGACGGTCACCGACGTCGTCGACGAGTAGGCGACCGCGGCGAGACCGTCCGAGACGCCGGCGAACAGATCCTGAGTGACGGGGCCGATCATCATGTCGCCGGTGGTCGCAGGGACCGTGACGACGACGTCCGCCGCGGCCTGGCCGCGCACCTTCGCGGTCGAGGACAGGGTGACGGTCATGCTGGAACCGGCAGTGTTCTTGACGTGCAAGAACGTCCGCTCGCCACACACGATCTTCGTTGATGCGGCGGCGGCGCCGTAAGTCACGCCGAGGCCGGCCAGGTTGATGACCTGGGTGGTCAGGGTTGCCATGGAGGAACTCCTCTACAGGGGGATTGAGCGAAGCCGGTACCGACTGGGGGCGTAGTAGTTGGGCGGGACTACGTCGTCGTCACGCTGTACCGGCTGCCCGTCGAGGGGCTCCGGTTTCCAGGATGCGCGCCCGGCGACCGTCAGAACAACGGCGAGAGCGGCGATGGCCCGGTCGGACACCGACATGGCCTGCGCCGCCGTCAATCCCACACACGTCAGCTGGACGACGGCAGAGAAGTCAGTCCGGTTGTCGCCGAGCGACGCGGTCATCGCCCGGCCCGGCTCCGGATAGAGCACCACATACGGGGTGTTGGCCGTCGGAGAGACGCCCGGAGGCGCGCCGCCGACGTAGACCAGCAGGCCGGCCGTTTCGAGGGCGGCCGTGACCGCATCGACGTGAGGAAGGACGGCAGGAGTCGTCATCGGCCGCCTCCCGTCACGTGGCGGCCTCGACGGTGATCCGCCAGGCGGTCGCCGTGCTGCTGAAGTCGACAGCCATCACCGCGAACACCTCGCCGACGAGTCGGGTGTCACCGGACGCGGTGATCGTCACCGTGTCGCCGGTCTGCAGCGAATCGGTGGCCAGCGAAGCGAACGGCAGAGCCACCTCGTAGCGGGCCACCACCGTCAGCCGCTCCCCCGCCTCCTCGTTGCGGGGAACCCGCTGCGGCTTCAACCGGCAGGCACCCGAGTACAGGACTGTGGGCGAACCCGGAGTCAGAACGCTCGTGGTGCGGTTGAGCGTCGGCGTGCCGGGCCGGCTGATCGTGCAGGTGTCCACCAGTAGCTGGTTGTGGGCGGCGCGCCCCGCGGCGAGCAGCGGTTGGATGTCGATGGACGTCATCACGTCACCGGCGCCACGGAGAACGTGCCGCCGCGGTACTCCCGCAGCGCTTGCTTGTGCTCTGCAGTCAGCAGCGCGCCGCCGATGGTCTCGGAGGCGAACGTGCGGCTGTAGTCGTCGATCGACTCCGACCGCAGGCCCTGCGGGTTGGTCATGTTCATCTGTGCGAGATCCAGCACGACATCGACGACGTCGTCCGGGATCTCGGTGTAGCCGTGGCTGTAGGTAACCCGGACTCGTTGGGCCCAGATGCCTTGCGGGCGCAGCCACGGCCAGCCCATCAGGCGGGTTGGCGCCCACCACTGTTCGCCGCGGGTCAGCTCGGTGCCGATCCGGGTGAAATCGCGGCCCTCCAGGGCCGTGTACTCCTCGCTACTGATCCCGAACAGTTCGACGATCATCAGCGGATGCGTGTCATCGACGACGACCGGGCGCTGCGGCAGTCGCAGGATCCGGCCGTTGCCCGGCAGGGTGATCGTGTCGTTCTCGACGAGAGTGAACTGCTGGCGGCAGTGCTTGCGGACCCGGGCCGACGCCCGACGGATCGCCATCGCCGCCTGCGCCGGGTCCAGCGTCCGCTGTAGCGCGGCCTCCAGGTCGTCCTGGGTGATCAGAGGGGTCGGGGACACAGTTGGCCCCCTACTCCTCGGTGTCGACCAGGACCGTCAGCCGCTTCACCACGGTGCTGCGCGGCTTGTCCTTCGCCTGCTCGGCCGCCAGTGCCGCAGCGGCGCGCTCACGGTCGTCGTTCACCCACGCCATGAGGTCGTCGATGGTGCCGTCCACCGGCGGCTCATCGCCGTCCGGGTCCGACACCTCGGGAGGTTCGTCGACCGTCTCCGGCTCGGGCTCGGGTTCCGGATCAGCCTCCAGCACCTCGACCGTGCCCTCCGGCGTGTTGTCGGTGAGGTGCCGGGCGAGGTCGCCGAAAAACTCCTCGCCCTCCCTGAACTCCTGCACGGCGTAGTTCCAGTAGCCCTTCGCCGCCTTCAGCATGCGCACGCGCATGTGGATCCTCCTTCGTGAAGGCCCGTCGGCGCGGGCGGACAGGGTTGCCCGCGCCGACGGGAGACGGGGTCAGGCGTGCTCGATGACGACACCGCGCTTGAACAGCGCCGCATCGCCGGAGCCCGCGTCGGACGGAACACCGAAGTCGCCCACCCACGACCAGGTCGTGGAGATGACCTGCTGCAGGCGGTCCTGGGGCGGACGCACCAGCAGGGTGACGTCTACGCCGGGCGCGGCGTTGATGGTGCGGATCTCCGGCACGTCCTCGACGCCGGTCCCGGCGATGAGGTTGCCCGTGCCCTCCAGTGGCGAGTTCATCAGCGCGTTCGCGCCCAGCACGATCGGGCGGTGCACAGCGAGGGTGCCAGCGGAGCCGCCGAGGATCGTCGGGGCCTCGATGTTGCGCACCCAGTCGATGCCGCCGAACCGGCCGATCGACAGATCCCGGAAGATCGGGGAGTCGACACGGCCCTGAAGGGCCTGCTTGAAGTCGGCATCCGAGAAGAGTTCGGCTTCGGTGTCCGCGTCGATGTGCGCGACGTAGTAGCCGCCCGGCAGCGTCGGGACGTTCATCTTCCGCAGGCGCGCCACCGCCGACCGGAAGTTCGCGAACGTCACCACGTTGGAGCTGCTGAGGTCGTAGGCGGAGTTGCCGGTCGCCCGCACCGAGATGGGGGCATTCGCCGCCACCACGTAGTCGCCGACCACGTCCGCGCGCGCAGTGCCCAGCGTCAGCGTGCCCGGAGTGCCCGGGGTGACGCCGACGACCGTGTTCGCCGAACCGGCGATGCTGACAGTGAGCGGAGTGGCGCCCGAGACGGGCGTCGGAACACCGTTGACCAGAACGGTCTCGAAGCCGTTCGTCGACTGCACGATGATCGCCGTGTCCGAGGAACCGGCCGTGGTGCACCAGGTACGACCGCCCGCGTAAGCGGTGAACAGCCGGTTCCGGGCCACCTGGTTGACGGTCTGGCCCGCGTTGATGCCCAACGTCGCCGCGTCCGACAGGAACTTGTTCGCCAGCGCCAGCGCGCTGCCCAGCATGTTCGTGTCCATCGAGTTCGAGTACTGGTCCATCACGACAGACCACTGCTCAAGACTGTAGGTCGCCGCCGACGGGTCCGAGCCGGTCACCGGAGTCGTCACCGGCGCCAGCAGGCCCTTGCGGGTGAAGGTCTTCTTGTCGCCGAGACCACCCATCCAGGGCTCGCTGTCGGCGATCTGCGGGAACAGGAACTGCGGCACGAGCGCGTCCCGGAACACCCTGTCGAGCATGCCGTTCTGCAGCATCGCCTGAAGGGCTGCGGGCAGGGACGACCGAACGCCGGCGTGCCGGTCGATACGGAACCACGGCCGCGGCATGCGGTTGAGCCGCGGGCGGACCGCGGACATGGTGGGGGTCATTCGTCACTCCTCAGTGATTTCTACGGACACGTCGTCCGGGTATTGCTGCGCGACCTGATCCAGGCCCAGCAGCGCGGTTTGGGTGATGGCCGACACGGCAGCGCAAGCGCGACCCCCTACGGCAGGCCCGTCGTGACCAGTCACCTCGATCGAGGTGCGCCCGTCGCCCAACCGGGCGCGAATCCTGATCACTAGTAGCGCTTCCGGAAACCGATCTTCGTTAGCTCCGCCTGCACGTCCTCATCAGAGGCGGTGCGGTAGTCGACCTTGGCGCTACCGCCGCGACTGCCCTGGCCCGGATCGGGCTTCAGCTTCTGCTTCGGCGCCCCCTCGGGCACCACGACCGCCGGCTCAGGCTTGGCCCAATGCGGCTTCCGCTCCAGCAGATCCGTGAGGTCCGCTTCGATCGCGTCGGTGTCGATCTCGCCGTCGGCGTCGACGTACTTCGAGGGGTCGCGCATCAGAACATCGATGGCGTCCGAGGCGTCGGCAAACGTGTCGCTCGCCGCAACCTTGATCTCGGACCGCACCGAACGGGCGACCGCCGCGGTCGCCTGCTTCTCGGAGCGATCGGCCTTCGCCTGCGCCTTCTCCAGCTCCGACTTATCGCGGTCCTCGAACTCGGCCACCTTGCGGGCCAGCTCGGCGACCTTGCGCCGCTCCTCGGCCGCCTGCTTCTTGGAGGCAGCGGCTTCCTTCTTCGCCGCCGCCTTCTCGGCCTTCATCGCGGCGAGGGCCCGCTTGCCACCCTCGCCGAGCTCGTCGGCGCCCTCCGGGTCGTCCTCAGGATCGGGGCCGGGCGGGTCGCCTGCCGGATCAGGCTCGGGGTCGGGATCCGGATCTGCCGGATCGGCTGCCGGGTCCGGAGCAGGCTCCGGGTCGGCGGGGTCGGGGTCTTCATGACGGTCGAGCCGGAACCAGCCCACGCTCTGAGCAGCAGGCAGCCAGCGGGTACGAGTCGTACTCATGGATGGAACTCCCATTGCGGGATCAGAGACCGCGCCTTGCGCGCGGCCAAACTTGAGGCCTGCGGAACTGGCCCGCGGGCTAAGACAGGTATCCGAACCGCTTCAAGAGCCTGATCAGCTCGTCGCGGTCATCCGAGAGACGCAGGATCTCGCCGGGCGTCAGCCGCGGCGTCCGCAAGTGGAAGCGAGGCAGGCCGCGTTCCAGGTCGTAGCCGTTCCGCGCGAACCGCTGCCCGGTGCGCTGCTCGGCCTCACGCAACATCTGCTGGTAGAACGCCCCGCGCTTCGTGGTGCCCTCAAGCGTGGCCACGACCTTCTTGCCGTAGGCGTCCAACGTGATCGTCGACCGGCCCGCGTTGACCACCGAATAGATGTCGGCGCCATTGCGGATCGCCTCCGCGCCACCGATCGTGAACCGGCGATCCTGCTCGGCACGGGAAAGGCCGTGGAAGAACGACATCGGGTTCGTGTGGCGGCCCGGACGGGCATCGGTCGCGGGAACCCCATAGCACTGGCAGCGCTTATGTCTCTGAAAGTCCGCATTGTACCGATACCAGCGGCCCGCCAGGATCGCACAGCGTGCGCACGCGCCCGACCGGACCTGCCGCACGTAGCCGGTCACGGTGCGGTTCGCGACCATCGCGACACTGGCCGCACCCCGGCCGGCGTCGGCGACCTCCGAGGCCACCATCCGCTGCAGCTGGAACAGGCCGGACGTCATCGACTCCGGCAACGTCATGCCGTTGCCGATCAGGGTCTTCGTATGGATCACCGGCAGATACAGCAGCGAATCCAGGGCCCGACCATCCGACGCCGCCCCCGAAAACGAGCGGGTGTCGACGTGCGACGCCTGCTCCATGTAGTTGTTGCCCAGCCCATCCCCGCGGACCATCGCCTCGATGTACTTCTGGCCCGTCGACGCCGCCACCAACTGGCCGGCCGCCACCGCGCGCACCATTGCCGCACCCAGACCGCCCAGCCACGACCGTGAGAGATCCGTGGCCGCGAGCTCCTTCCACAGCCGCTGCAACGTCACCGTCGTCTGAATGACAGCCCGCTGCTGAGACCGGCCATAGGCGTCGATGATGTCCTGATGCGCCTGCGTCTCAACGGCCACGATCAGCCGCCGACAGGAGGCGCCTCAACAGGCGTCGGCTCGTGGGCCGTCGACAACTGGTGCAGATCCATGGCCGTCATCCGGGTCAAGGCATCGTCCTGCATGCCCCGCATCCGGGCCCGCTGCACCGCGCTGTAGCCCAAGTCCTCCCACGCCTGCTCCGTCGGCAGAATGCCGGACGCGTGCAGTTTCACCACGGCGTCGGCCTTCTGCGCGTAGGTCGGAGTCGCCGGATCCCGCCAGACCGTTTCGAGCTTGCGGGTTCGAGGGTCGAGTTCACCGTCCCGGACCAGCAGAACGAGACGCATAACCCGCTCCCAGACCTCACCGAAGGCCCGCTGGTGGCGCTCCGCACGCTTCACCAGCCGGGCCTCCGACGCGCGGATCGCATCCGCCGACGGCGGCTGATCAGTCGCCAAGCCAAGGAAGGCGGGCGGCAGGCCAGTCAGTGCGGCCACCAAGCGGGCGAGCGTGTTGAGCGTCTCGTGGAAGTTACTGAGCTGGGCCTCCTGGAACTGACCGAACTTCACCTCGGTGCTCTCGTTCGCCCACAGACGGCCCGCCAGCGACGACATTGCACCCAGCGGCTGCCCGTTCTCGTCGGCGAAGTCATCCCGGGACATCCCTGTCGCCCAACGGCGCGGCATCGCGTGAAACTCGGCGGACACCATCATGTCGGAGGCGATTTTGCAGGCCGCGTCCGAGATCGGGATGATCGAGCGGAGTTCGGACGTACCGTCCGCGTGCCGCAGCCTCGGCCTGTTGGCGAGCGGGACGACGAGCACTTCACCGAGGTTGTGCTCGTCGCGGTCGACTTCGGCCCAAGCGCCCTTCTGCTGCTCGAACGTCATCCGCGCATTCGGCAGATACAACGTCGCCCACTTCACCGGCGCAGACCCGGCCGGCGCCGGCTCGTCCCAGCGCTTCACCGCCGCGACCACCTGGCGCGTTCGCGGATCCCGCTCCGCGAACACCTCCAGGGCGCTCTCCGCAGTGACGATCGGAGCCGACTCGTCATCCTCGTTCGCGCCAACGATCACGTAAGACCGCTTCAGGGCCAACGCATCGACATGGGCCTGCTGGGAGCCCTCATCCATGTCGGAGGCCTGCCATACCGACCACAGGTCGTCGGCCGTCGTCTCCGAGTCCGCGTACCGGAAGCCCTCGACGTCCAACCGCTCGTCCAGAGCGTCCACCACCAGCTGTGGCCAGTTGATGACCAACTGGCGCATCCGGTCCGACAACTCCGCCTGGATCTCCGGCGCCAGGTAGCTCAGCGGCTGCGTGCCCTCGTAGTAGCTGTCCATCAGGCGGAGCTGCGGCAGATCCTTGTCGTGACACTGGATCAGCCGCTTCAGCCACGCATCCGGTTCGAGATCGAGGGCCATAGGTCACCCCCGTCGTCAGCGCATCACAGTCGTTTTCCGGGAAACCTTCGGACGGGCCTGGCCCGCAGCAATCGCGTCACCGGCCGCCTCGTGTGCGAGAACGGCCACCACGGCCATATCGATCTTTTGATGGGGTGCGGCCTTGCGAAGCACGTACCGGCCCGCAGTCCTGGCCGCCTTGCGGGCATGGCCCACATGTGCGGACGTGTCCTCGCAGCCGTCATGGGCGAAGCCGCTGCCAGCCTTCGTCACGTCCGTCAGCAGCCGCTCACAGGCGGCGTACATCTGCACGACCCGCTGCGTGTACCAGCGGACCACACGCTTCTCGCCGTGCCGGTCCGCCCAGCCGTCGATCTCCGTCTCCCAGTACGGCGGATCGCAGTACATGCGCACCACCTGGTAGCGGCGCATCAGCTCGTCGACTGCGGCATCCACTTCGAGACGCGGCGTCTGCCCGCCCCACTCCTTCGGATCCCAGATCGTCGGCAACTCCAGCGAGCTGTACACCGGCGTGAACTGGTAGCCGTCCAGCGTCTCCGCGCGAATACCCGTCCAGTCGTCGATGTCCGAGCCGTCGAAGCCGAGCACGATCGTGGTGCCGTCCGGGACTTCCCGGAATCCGGCCCGGCCGTCCCAGCGGTCCCGTGCCAGCCACGTACCGGTGCCAGCCGTGATGCGGTTGCCGAAGAAGCGTTCAGCCTGCGCCTGGTCGCGCTCCAGCAGCTCCGCCGCCTCGGCCTCGATGGCGTCCAGATCGACCCACCAGGAGTCGCCGTACACCGCCTTGTGGATTCTGCGGCGATCCGCCTTCTTGGCGTAGTTCAGGTCCGCCGGCGCCTTACGGAAGTCGCGGAAGATGTCCTGCACCTTCGCCTCAAACGTCCGCTGCGCGACCGAGTTCTCCGACGGGTCCCAGCCGTTCGTCGTCTCCGTCGACCGGCCGCCCATGCCCGCCAGACCGCGCCGCTGCGTGTCGGCGACCTTCTGCATCTTGTTCTCGGTCGTCCAGATGCCCGTCTCGTCCTGGGGGACGAACGTGACGCGCTGACCGAGGCGAGACTGGGCTGACGAGGTGACCGTGTCGACACGACCCCCGCCTGGCAGGCGAATGAACTCCTCGCCAGTCTTTGGGATCAGCTCCGACAACGGACCCTTGTCGATCATCGGACGGAGGGCGCCATAGATGTTGTCGGTCTGCTCCTCCGAGAACGCCGTGATCTGAATCAGCGGCGTCGGCCACGCCATGCCCATCGGCTCGCCAGGCTCGAAGACGTGCGGATCCTGATCGTGACGAGAGGTCCCCCAGCCGCAGCCACAGCCGTGATCCCGACAGTCGTACACCTCGCCACCGGACGCCCAGCCGGCGAAAACCGCCGGTCCGACACCCTCCACACACACCTGCGAGGCCGTTAGAGGGCCCTTGCCCCACTTCTGCGGACGCACCAACTGGCTACGCCGGAAGTGGAACGCCGACGCAGGCGACAGCATCGACCGCTCACGCGTCGCCTCGGGCTTCACACGGTAGTGGTGGACGTAGAACCTGAGCATCTCCTGCGTCAGAACATACGGCTTACCAGCAGAGAAGCCGTCCGGGATGACGCAGTGCGCCTCCACCCAGTCCGAAATGAGAAAGCCGAGCGTGGGCCACAGATCATTCTCCATCACCGGAAACGACCTTGAATCGCTCCCGGGCCGAGAGCCGCTTTACCGGCTGCTGCTTCTCGGCGCTCTCGCGCCGTTCCGCAACCTCATCCGCAGCGATCCGCCACCGGTTCGCACGCATCCCAGGCGTCGTCAGGCCCAGACTGTCCGCCATCTGACGGACCAGCGTCGACAGATTCACCCGCGAGTCCATCAACTCGGCCTCAGAGAAGCGGCGGACGTACAACGCCACCTCGAACTCCTGGCCATACCGCTCCCACATGATCGCCTGCGGCTTACGCCACAGCGTCTCCCACAGCTCGAACTCGCGGATCGACTGCTCCGTCAACGGCCACTCAGGCATTGCGCCCTCGCGACCCTCCGCGGGCAGCACCGTCCACTCGCCGGCATCCCGGTCGCGCCGAAGCGCCGTCGGGTCAGGGGCGGGACCGGAGCGTGCACGTGCTCCACCACTCGCCATCTCGATCTCCTCCGATGCGCCATTGCGGCGCCTCGTACACGGCTGGCATTGCGCGCAGCCGGTCCAGACATGGCGAAACCCCCGGCGATGCGGGGGTTTCTGGGCCGTACTACAGGCGGTGGCACGGGCAGGCTGCGTCTCCTGCCGCCAGCCGGTCGCTAGCCGCTCTTCCGTGCCGCCGTCAGACAGTGGGCGGCGTTCAGCCGATCAGCATCAACTGCTCGCCGCCACCGCGATTGTTCTTCGCCGTGTTGCACCCCAGGTGCGCCAAGGCGACGTTCGATGGATCGTGCGCGCCGCCCCTTGAGAGCGGCACCACGTGGTCAAGGCTCGGACTTTTCGGGTCCGGCCACTTCACCAACGGATCCACGGCCTTCTTGCAGAGAGAGCAACGCCAGCGGTCCCGCTCCGCTATCTCCGCAAACAACACCGGTTCGCCAGTCGACGTGGCCTTCTTCAAGGCCCGACGGCGGTGGTAGTTGTCACGGCGCTTGTCGTTCCACACCGATGACTTCTGGCGACCGTCCGCCCGCGACTCCCGGTTGTACAGAAGCTTGCCATGCTTCTCCGAGCAGCAGCGCTGCCCCTCCCGCCTGGGCTGAAAGGAAGTGCCGCACTCTTCGAGAGCGCAGGTCGCCAGCGCGAGAGGCCCGCTTCTCCGCGTCCCCTTGACGGTCTCGAAACATCGCTTCGAACACCACTTTGCCTGCATTGGCCTGGTTGAGATGTCGACCGCACATCCGATGCACGCTCGTTGCGCGGGCCGCACCTCACCGGGATGCAGACCCGCCCACCGGCGACACGAGCCGCTGCACCAAACGCGGGGATTCCCCTCGCGCGCGCTGACAGGGAATGGCTGCCGACAGCCGGGGCAGAGACGGGAGTTGGTCACATCTGTTCAACGTTCCAGAGGTGCCTGATGTTCCCGAACGGGGCGCATCCTAGTCACACATTGTGACTAATGATCAAGGGGAAGTTGATCTTCGGAAGTTTTGAATTTGCCGAGGTGCAGCTAGCCCTCCCCGGCGGTCCGGATCGCGACGGCGATCGCGGTCCCTCCCCTGGGGTCTGGTCACCGTCCGTCACGGTCAGGCTGGTCGCGCTTCCGCTCAGCACTCACCTCGACAGGCTGTTCCGCCGGCGGCGCCCATCCGAGCGCGACGAGCGCTGCGGCTGCCTGGTCTGCCACCACAACGCGGGCGTCACCCAGGTCGGTGCCGTCGAGGTTGAAGATGATCGGGTCGAGGACGAGCGTGGGCATCATGCCCGATGCCAGCGTCAGTTGAGCCGACCTCATGCCTCGCGACAGGTCGATGCCGTCGACGATGAGCGAGTGATGCATGCCGTCACTGCCGAGCTGCACTGTGTGCGTGCCGCTGCCGTCCGCGCTCACAACCGTCCACCCTTCTGCTGGTCGGGCCTCACTGTCGCGCCCATCCGCCTTGCTGCTCCGGGTTGGCTGCCGTCTCTTTGGAGTGGCATGGCCCGCACAGTCCGCGCCCGTGCTTCGGGTCGTCGGGGTCGAGCCCTTGCTCGACGAGTTGGCGCCGGCTGAGTGGCCAGTGGTCAGCGTGTACGGATCGCTCGGCGCATGGTGTGCCATGTCCGTGTGTCTCGTCTGTGCAGACGCAGGCTGGGTTGCGTGTGAGGACACCAGGCCGGAAGCGCTGCTCGTGCTGCTTGCCGTACCCGCGTTGCCGTGCGGTGCCGCGCCGCTGCTCTGCCTCGCGCCGGTGGTCGTCGCACTTCCCGCCTTGGCTGAACTCGGGGCAGCCGGGTGTCGAGCAGACGCGCCACCCTGTCCGTCTGGGCATGCTCACCAGCTCCGCGGATGTGGCGCTGGCCGTCCGACGCAGGTGGTGTTGTGCCATCCGAGGAGGCTGCACGCGATGCGTCGCGGGGTGCAGTAGGCGAAGTCGCGTGGCTCTCCGATGGCGTAGCGAAGCCAGTACTCCAGGGCGGTGCGGCACTCGCTGCGCAGTCGGTACCAGCCTGTCGAGCTCGGGGCGGTGCGGAGTTGCAGCTTGCCCCTTGCTCGGTCGTCGACCACACCTGCCTCCCTCGCTCTGTTCAGCAGGGACAGTCGGCCGCTGGATGCGAGGGCACGTGCGCGGCGAGGTCGCACGGGCATTCGTCGTACTGATGCCAGCAGGCGCAGGCGTGGCAGTTGTGCGCCCACCACGGGTCGCTGCTGACTTCGGGATACGGGTTGGGTCCGCACGGCGGCGCTGGCGGGTACATCGGTTTGGGCAGTGTGGCGCGTGCCCCGCGCGGCTGCCGGTTGGGTGCCTTGTGCTTCTTCACGTCGCCTCCAGCTCACGGCCGTCGAGGCTGTGGTGGACGGCGAGCCAGCGGATCGTTCCGTCTTCCTGCTCGACGGGCGTGTCCGTCGGCATGCAGACGCAGGAGCTGTCGACGCCGGTGTCGTGCTCAATGAGGTTGCCGATGGGTACGACGTGTAGATCTGTCACGCCACCGCTCCTCAGGTAATGCCGAGGTACCCGGACAGCCGCACGATGTTCTCGGAGCCGGGCGGGTCGAAGGATACGTAGACGCGGTAGTCGCCTGGGGTGAGCGTGATGGCCCCGCCGTCGGGGCCGACAAGGAGCAGGGCTTCCGGTCCGCTGCCCCACGTTCCGGTGTGCCAGTCGGCGACGGCCGGGTTGCTGCGGTTGCCGACGGGCAGGAAGGCGAGCTTCGGCGGGGTGCCGGTGATGTCGACTCCGGCGGGCGGGGTGACGGCGACGTGGATGAACTCGGTGGTGGTGGCGGGGATCACCACGGTATGGCCACCTCCCATCCGGTCCCGTGCGGCGTCTGGGGCGTGTACGGCGTACTGGTGGGCTCGGCGATCGTCCACCCGCTGCCGTGTGGCGCCGAATCCGCGTAGGGCGTACCGGTGGGCGCGCCGACAGCCCACTGGCTGTAGGGCGCGCCGACGGTGACGGTGATGTCGTCGATGACCGGCGGCCCTGCATGAGCGGCCGGTGCGGTGGTGGTGAATCCCCCGCCGCGGATGGGCAGCAGGCGCCGCCGACGCGGCTGGATGATCGGCACGGGCCACGCCGCCGCCTGTGCCTGCTGAAGCGCGGGGGCGGCTATCCGGCCCCGTCGTACAGCCGCCACGCGGGTTGCCCGCCGCGACAGCCACGCGGGCACCCATGCGGGTGCGGTAGGCGCTACGCCAGCGGGCGCGATCCTCGCGAACACGCCACGGCGTGCTGGGATCATGCGGCGTGCCGGCTGCTTGTACGGCGCCTGCACGAGCGGTGCCGGACCGGTTGGGGCGGGTGTGGGGGTGAAGTAGTCGCTGCGTCGCCCGCGCGGGGGGCGTGGGCGACGTGCGGACAGGTATCCGGGCACCGGGGCCGTGCCGGCGGGCGGCGCGGGCAGGAACGTGCCGCGGCGTCCGCCTGCGGGACGCAGGCGGCTCCGGGAGACCGTACCGGGTGTCCAGGGCGGGGCGGCGGGTGCTGCTGCCTGAGGCGGGGTCCAGGTGAACTCGCCCCGGCGCCGGACTTGGACCAGCCGGACCGTTACGCGCCGGATGAAGCCGGGGACGGCGGCCGGCGTAGCCGGGGCGGCTGGCGGGGGCGGTGTGGGGAAGAGGGGGCCTCGCCGGAGCCACAGAGCCCGGGGGCGTTGCCCCTCGACGAAGGCTGGAGCCCAGGGCGGCACCTGGGCCGTCTGCTGGGCTGGAGGGGCGTACAGGAATCTGCCGCGGCGGACATAAGGGCCGCGCCACCGCCGCGACATGGGTTATCTACTCCTCGTACTCGACGGCCAGGACCAGGGAGTGGTTCGCGGGCAGCGCGGTGACCCGGTTGACGAAGACGAGCGGGTTGGCGGTGCCGACGTCGGAGAGGAACTCCTCCATCAGTTCCCACGGCAGGTCGACGCCGCTCTGGCTGTTGAACGCGACCCGGAAGGCGTCCGCGGCAGCGAGCGTGGGGGCGGCGGACCAGACCGTGTCCATGCCGGTGATGCCGGACGCCGCGGAGCGGGGATCGAGCCGCTGCCCGGCGACGGTAGTAGTGGCGGTGCCGCGGGCGGTGCCGCGGTTGATGGCCACCACGACCTGCTGTGAGGTGATCGAGCCGGACGCGACGGAGATACCGAGGGTGACTCGCCGCAGCTTGCAGGCGACGGCCGCGGCGGGCACGAGAGCGGCGAAGGCCGTGTCGACGGCGAGCGCCGCCGCGGACGTCACCTGCGCGTTGTAGCGGGCCATTGCGGTCCCTTCTAGAAGTAGCTGCCGTATTGGCTGAGCGTGCTGGGGGTCTTGGTGGCGGTGCCGGCGGACACGTCCGCGGCGGTGAAGTCGTCGAATCTGAGGAGGTTGGTGGATTCGGCCCGGATACCGACACTGGTGCCGGTTGCCACGGCCGTGTTGGCGACGGAGACGCGCGAGATCCCGTTGACGAAGCCCTGGATCGTCGATCCGACAGCCTGGACTTTCACTACGTCGCCGGCGACGGCTGCTGCGGCGTAGCTGCCGAGGCTGGTGAAGCTGCCGCCGACGTTCGAGAAGAGCACCCACGAGGTGCCGTCGTTGCGCCACAGGTAGCCCTGCGTGAAGCCGGTGTTGCCGCGGCACCACACGCCGTGGGAGACGGCCCCGGTGGAGGCGATCGTCACCTGCGCCGAGTTGTCGTTGGTGGCCATCGCGGTGGCGGCGCGGATGACGATCGTGCCGCCCGCGGTCCCTGATGAGAGCTGGTTGGAGACGATCGTCCAGAGGCCGGTTGCGTCTACCCAGTTGGCTCCCGGGGCGCCGTTGGCCCGGTTGAAGTCGTCGGTGAAGGTCGTCACGGGCCCACCCCGTCATCAGGGTCAGTCCGCTTGCACCCCGAGTGATGCTGGGGGTTGGCGGGGGTGACTTCGCCGGACGCTTCGACGGTGATCACGAGGGTGTGCTGTTCGGGCACGGGGGCTCCAGGGTTCGAACTTGGTCAGCTCGGTGACGTTGAGGAGGTCCGCGCGGGAGAGGGGGGCTGGGCGCGGCGCTGGTGCGGTCGGATGCGGCGGAGTTCGGCAGGCCGGTCGCCGGTCACGATCCGCGCACGGCTGCATGCAGACGGGTTGGCCGCTGTCATGATTCGCGGCATGTCTGACGAACTGAGGGAAGAGCCCGCTGTCCCGCCGCTGCCCGAGACTCCGGCGGCCCGGCCAAGACGCTGGCCGCATCCGCTCGTTGCCGCCTTGGCTGGCCTCGCTGTGGGAGCCAGCGCTGTCGGTCTCGTGTGGGGTCTGTCGGGCGGTGGGTCGAGCACGCCGAAGTCGTTCACGCTCACCGGCTCGATGACGTTGACCGGGGACAACATCCCGTCGGGTGACACGTCCGAGGACTGCACCGGCTACAGCGGCTACGAGGACCTCGCAGCGGGTGCGTCCGTGACGGTGTACGACTCGGCGGGGAAGGTTGTGGCGACCGGCGCGCTGGGTACGGGCAAGCCGAAGTCGGCGGCGTGCGTGTTCCCGGTGCGGGTACCGGATGTTCCGGGCGGCTCGAAGTTCTACCGGGTCGAGGTGAGCCACCGGGGCCAGATCACGGTGACGGCGGCTGAGGCGAAAGCCGGGGAGTTCGCGGCGGCGCTCGGCTAGCTGACCGCCGCGCTCAAGAAGGCCCGGTCCGGGAACTCGCGATGCCACTTCTTCACGTAACGCCGAGCCTGCTTGGCCGTCAGCGTGACCTGGCCGTAGGGGTCTTGTCCACGCTGCCTAGCGTAGACCTTGATCCGCTGGTCGCTCGTCACTTCGTCTCCCTAGCTGAATTCGCGGTCGTTGAAGTCGTGGCCGCAGGATGTGAAGTCGTTCACGGTCACCATGCCGTACTCGCGTCCGGGTGGCCGGTTGAGGTGGTCGATGCCGTCGGCCTTGGCGTGCGCCAGGTCGAGCAGTCCGGCGAGCGTGATCTCTTCGCCGTACTCGTCGACGATCGGCCCGGAAAGTGCGCGCCGCACCCAGTGCGCGAAGGCCTCGTCGCGCGGCCAGTCGGGCTCGGCGTAGAACAGGAACCGCCAGCCCACCGACGACTTGCCGAGGTGGATGCGCTCCGACTCCGCACAGTGCTCGCAGGCGTTGGGGCACGACGGCGTGTTGACGTAGTAGTTGGTACCCACAGGTTCCCGCGCCCTCAGTCGACTGTCGGCGCGGGGAGGCTGACGAGCCGCAGCGGGTGGTCGCGCTCGTCGACTGCCCGCAGGGTGTGAATGAGCAGCGCGCGAAGTAGGGCCCGTTCGCGGGAGCCTTCGGGCATGCCGCCGTCCTGATCCACGACGCTGATCGTCTGCCCGTCGGAGTGCCCATAGATGAGACTGACAGGCTTCGGGGCGTACAGCTTGGCGTACTCCTGCGCGTACTCGTTGAGCGTCCGCATCAGGTCTTCGCCGTCGATCGCATGACAGAGGGAGCAGATCCGGACCGAGGCCGTGGCGTGGGCTGGCTTGTTGTACGACCAGGAGTGTTCACAGAGGTCGTCGGCGGCCATCGGTTCGGTGTCGGGCGGAGTCATGGGTGCGGGCCTTCCTGGATGTGCGGAAGCCCCGAGCCAGGAACTCGGGGCTTCCTTCCTGCGGTGATCAAGCCGCAGGCGTATGGGGTGGGTTGGTTAGTTCCGTTCGGCGAGGGTGCGGGCGACGGCGATCCACGAGTCGGCGAGATGCTCCAGCCGCTCCATCAGCGGCAGGTTCGTCTCCAACTCGGCGTTGTGGAGCAGACGAGCCGCGTTGGCGAGGGCGGTGTCGACCGTGATCGGGGGTTCCTGCACGGCCGGCTGCGGGCCTTCGCTGTCAGGTTCGTTCGGCTCCATGGCCGCCTCCCGCTATGACGCTCCTGTTGGCGAACTCGCCAGCGTCGATTCCCTTGGGCTCGGATCCGTTGTCGGACTGGCTGGTGGGGCGGTCGGTGTGCGCGACGGGCTCGGCGTCACGGTGGGCGTCCTGGTCGCGGTCGGCCGCGTGGTGCTGGGTTCGGGCGCCGGGTCGTCATGGGTACAGGCGACCGGCCCGACCATCCATGCGGCGACGAACAGGGCGGTGATGACGGGGCGTCGCATGCGGCTCCTCGGATTGGCTGTTCCGTCGCCCACGTCAGGGGTGGCGCGGGCGACGGAACGTCCGGGACTCGGATGAGCGGCCAGCCCCGGGCTCAGGTGGTGTACATGCCGTGGCGGTAGAGCTGCTTGACGATCCGGCTGGCCAGGTCGCCGACGAGGTAGCAGAACACTTCTTCGTTGGCGAGGCCCTCGTGAATCGGCCCGTGATTCGGCAACCAGTCCTGCTCGTAGATCGCCGCAGCTGCATGGGCCACTTCGTGCGTGACGACGCCAGTGCCGAGGCGTTGGCGCCAGAACCGAATCAGGGCGGCGGCCTCCGAGGAGGATTGCACCTCGCCGTCCGGGCCGATCGTCATGACCTGGAAGGCGTGCGTGACGCCGTGGGCGTCGCCGAAGCTGCCTGGTTCGCTGGTGCCGTTGTGGCGGGCATACCGGGTCGCAGCGGTCCGCATGTCATCCAGGTCGTCGTACACCTTGACCGTGACGGCGCGCTTCCGGCCGGAGTGACGGGTGGTTACGCGGAACGTCAGCGGCATCGTCGCCTCTCTCCGAAGTTTGCCGTCCGCCCGGTCCCCCTCAGGGCCGGGCGGACGGTGGGGCCGAGCGCGGGGCGCTTCAAGGCCCGCCTGCGCCACCGCGCGCAGGAGATGGGGGGCGTCAGGCGGCGAGTTGGGATGTCTGCCCGATGACGGGCGGGGTTGCGCCGGGGGCGATCAGCTTGAGCGTGTCTTTGTCGCGGGTCGCCTCGGGGATCTCCTCGATGTCGTACAGCACGCCGTTCTTGCGGCGGCCCGAGTCCGGGTGCCGGGTGAGGCGGCCTTCGCAGGCCCATCGCCGGATGGTCGCTTCGGGGTGTCCGGCAACGTGGGCGGCGAGGTCGACGGGGATGAGTAGACCGGGCATGCGATCACCCCCGGTAACGCGAAAGGGCCACCACAGTGGGCGGCCCTTCAGACAGCTAGATCGAATGAATCACACGATAAGCTCGCCCTGGTCACGGGCGCAAGCTATGTGATTGAAGTGGTGTCAAGAGTCGCGCGGTGATTACTCTCCGCTCACGGCCGCCATTCGTCGCGGTATTCCGGGTGGCTGGCGTACATCGCGGCCAGCAGGCGGACGGTCGCACAGCCGTCGGGTTCGCCGGGAATGCCTGTCGGGGCGTCGCATGCGATGCAGAAGGCTCCCTCGGGTAGCCGCTCGTGCGCTTTCAGGATCTGCTGCTTGGCGTCGAGGTCGGCGAGTAGGCGTACCGGGTCGATGGGCGTCCCGTGGTACCGCTCGGAGGTGATGCCCTTGCCGTGCCAGTTCGCCCGGATCGCAGCCGCATCCTCGACGTAGCGGGTGCGGAGGAAGTCAGTGATGTCGCTCATCCGGCCGGTTCCTCGCTGCTCTTCAGGCGCGCGACCTCAACCCGCAGGCCGTGGATGACGGTGGCGAACTCCAGCGTGGTGTGCGTATCCAGGTGCTCCCGCAGCGCAGTCTCCGTGCGCCCGGCGCGGCGCATGCAGGCGTTGGTGACGATCGAGTTGAAGAGATCCTGGAAGGCGCGGGCCGTCGGGTCTGGGGCGACCCCGTTGATGTCGGCGAGGCTCGGGGGTGCTTCGTCGTGGTGCCATCCGCATTCGAGGGGGCACAGGTAGCGGGTCGTGCCGGATGCCGGTCTCTCATCGCTCATCGCGTCGCGTCCATCTCTTCCTGAGTGGCGTACTGCCGGGGCGCGAAGGTCAGGTCCGCGAACCACATGTCGGGCGGGTCCATAACGCGTTCGATCGTCTGCACCTGGTAGCGGGTGGTGCGCTGCCCGCCCTTGGCCGCCAGGAGCAGGTAGTCGCCTTCCTGGATCATCCTGCCGTCATGTCCCCATCCGGATGCGCGTATCTGCTGGCCGCCGTCGGCGACCTTGTCGACGCAGTAGTCGTGGCCCCAACCTCGGCGGTCGGGACCGAAGTCGTGAGTCATGGGTTGGCGCTTCACGCTGCCGCTCCTATTGCGATCCACCGCCATGCGGCAGGCTCCAAGTCGGGGTCGTCGTCGGCGTTGTCGAACCAGCAGTCGAGGCAGTTCCGGCACAGCCAGCTGACGCTTCCGCTGGGGTGGCTCCAGCGGGCAACGACGGGGCCGCAACTGGCGAGCTTGCAGGCGCAGTTCACGCCGCGACTCCTGCCGCTTCGGCGAGCACGGCTTCTTGCGCGGCCCGCAATTCCCGCCACTCCCCGATCGTCTCCCACTTCGCGTTGCAGCCGCCGCATCGCACCCGGTGGCTGGCGGCGGACGCAGTGAGCGGCGTCCAACACGGGCCGTCGTCGAGCCGTACAGGACAGTTACCGATCTGCACCCGCCCGGGCCGCCGTTCATCCTCGACGATGGCCTTCATCTCGCCGTGCAGCCTGCGCAGGTCGTCGATGTCCTGGCCGACCTCCTCGTAACTGCCGCACGCCCACAGCAAGTTGTTGGCGAGGAAGCCAGCCAGCTGCGGCACGGCCTGCGCCGGGGAGCCGCGCCACGGGGCGATGGGCCAGTCGAGCACCTTCCGCCACGCATCCTCAATCGCCGACAGACGGGCCGCGACACCGCCGGGACCGACCAGGGACAGGACTTCCAGCCGGGGCGGAATCGGCGGGGTCCTACTGCCGGATCCTCCACCGCCTGGACGGCGGGCGCCGCGCATCAGGGTTGCGGTTGTGTCCAGCTGGCGGAAGAGGGCAGGGAGTTCGGCGATGCGGGTCAAGGTGACGTCGCCGCAGGGCCGGCAAGCCCACCTGTCGGCCTCGGCAACCCACAGTCGGCGTTCGCATCGGGGAGTAACGCAGACCGGCCATTCGTAGCCGGAGTCGTCGGGGGTGTGGTCGTGCATGGTGCAGCTCCTCGGCGGTGGTACGAGAAACAGGGGCACTACTGAGCCGATTGTGGCATTACGGGTTGACACGGTGGGCCAATGGCACAGTGGGTGAGGTGCCGGACACAGAAACGGCTCACCGCACGCCGAAAGCCCGCCCCAGACGGTGGAGGCGGGCTCTCGGGTGCGGCGGGTCAAGCGGTATGGTGCTGCGCCTCGTAGCTGGCGCCGACGATGAAGCCGTCCTGCCACATGGTGGTGAGTAGCTCCTCCAGCTCTTGCCGCTGTCGCGGGTTGAGGGTCTGGCGGAGGGTCCCGAAGCCTTCGGTCATGAGTCGGGCTCGGGCTGCGGCTGCACCGAGGAACGCGAATGCGTCAACGCCTGCGAGTTTGCCCTCGGCGTCTTCGGTGTTGCCGCCGCGTTCGTCGTGATCGCGGATGACGGTGCGGAGCTTGAAGGCATCGGGGTGCAGGTCGGCCATGAGGTTCATCCTGTCGTAGCGGTCGGCAATGGATTCGTCTGTTCGGCGCCTACAGCCCGCGCGCATCCCCGGCATTCCCCAACCGCCCCGACGACGTACCCGGTCGCCCGGTATCCGCTCTTCCCGCAGGCGGCGTGCAGCAGCTCCCACCACCGCTGATCCTCGGGCCGGCGGACGCGATGCCGGGTGCGTCCGTTCTCGAACCGGACGCCCGGGATCGGGAACTCGTCGGCCAGCGTCGGGGCCGGGGCGGTCACGGCTGTGGCCTCGCCGTCGCCCGCCGTTCCCAGGCGAGCAGCCCGGCAATAGCAGCTTTCTCCCGGGTGGCTTCAACCGGGTTGCGGGTGCGCCCACCATCGGCGAGCCACCACAGCCACCCGTTGCGGCCTGTCCGTGACGTCCCGCCGTAGGACGGTTCGATGACGACGAGCACCGTGCCGTCGGCGGCCACGACGTTCCACGTGTTGGTGTCGCGATGGTCGGGCGCTTTCACGATCGTGGCGGCGTCGATGACGGCGCGGGCCGCCTTCGCGGACAGGGGCCGGGTCATGCCGGGAACACCTCCGGGCGCGCGGCCTTCCAGTCCACCCAGTGCGCCATGGGTTCGTCGCCGATGGTGTGGCGCCGGTCCATGACCTGTTCCAGGGTGAGCGGTCCTCGGTGTTCGCCTGCGTCGTATTCGCCGCCGCGCAGTTTGGGTCCGACGGGAAGATAGGTCGGCCCGTAGATCCACGAGCACAGCCGGTAGCCCCAGTCGTCGTTGCCGTACTTGATGAAGACGGTGGTGTTGCAGCCGGAGTCGACGTCGAGGGGCCGCTTCAGTAGCCGCGCCTGGTAGCCGTCGTTGAACCAGTGGTGTTTGTACTCGTCGATGAAGCTGGCGAGCATGGCGGCTTCGGCGTCGGTGGGGCGTTCGGCGCTGCCCCAGCTGTAGCGACTGCGGTCGACGCCGATCCAGGCGGCGATGTACTTCCATTCCGGGTTGAAGCTGCTGACGACGGGGATGCGGAGCTTGGTGAGCGGGTCGTGTTCGTCGGCATCGGCGCCGAACGGCCAGGCGGCGGTCATCGTCCGCGCCCCACCAGCAGGTACGGGTGGCGGGATCGCGGTCCGCGCTGCTCGACTCGCCAACCGGCCGCCGCGAGCGTGGCCGCGTAGGCGTCGACCATCCGATGCCGCTCGGCTGCGAGGTCGTCGTCGCTGGTCCGGTCCGGGTCGAGCAGGTCCGGCGACGGGGTCATGTGGGAGATCCGCGCCTTGCCCTCGGGTCCGGCAGAGACGACGAATCCGGGGGTGACGGTGCCGCCGTACTCGGTCTGGCCGACGCGGGCGTGATGGCGGCCGAGTTCTTCGACGACTTCCTCATAGATCGTGCCGGACATGCAGTTCTCCTATCGGTTGAGGCCGGGCAGGTCGCCCCAGCCGTAGACGGCCCCGGTGCGCGCCAGCTGCTTGTTGGCGGCGGCGATCAGCGCGGTCATGCGGTGGCGGCCTTCCTCGCGGGCGTCGGGGTCCTCGCAGAGTTGGGCTTGGGCGGCGAGCATCACGCCCGCCAGCCGCGCCTCCTCCGCCGGCGTGGACGGCGGGGCAGGGAACGCATCCAGGACCGCCTGCGGGACGGGGATGTTGAGACGCGGTGGGGCGATCACGGCCGGCTCGCCAGCAGGTACGGCTTCCGGGAGTGAGGACCTCGTCGCGCCACCGTCCAGCCTGCGGTTTCCAGTGTCTTCGCGTAGAGCTCGACCATGCGATGGCGTTCGGCGGCCATCTCGTCGTCGCTCATCCGGTCATCGTCCAGCAGGTCCGGCTCGGGAATCTGGTGAGTGACGCGGACCTTTCCGTCGACCCCCTCCGATGCGACGTAGCCGGAGACTTCGCACTTCCCGTACTGGTCGGAGAATGCCGGGGAGTGCTTGGCGAACAGGACTCGGGCGGCACGGTCCACGGCCTCCGAGTAGCTGAAGTGCGACATCGGGATTCCCTTCGGCGGCAAGTCGGGCGGCAATTCGGTGGTGAAGCCCGGCCTCGAAAGGCCGGGCGGGGCGGGTCAGCTGTCGGCGAAGCAGTCCTCACAGCCGTCGGCGGGCTGGTCCGGGTGGTCACCGCAGACGGCCTTGATGTGCATCTCGTAGTCGGAGTCCTCGTCCAGTTGCTCGGCGGCCCAGTTGGCTGCGCTCATGGCGCAGTCCACGACGTGGGTGAAGCCGCCGTCACCCTCATCCCAGACGCCATATCCGGTGCCGTCCTGGCAGCGCGGAACCGGGAGGGCTTCGGCGTGAGTGCCGCGCTCGTCGGCGACGGCCGGGTGATTGGGGCAGGGTGCGGGGGCTTCGGTCACGGCGTTGGTCTCCTGCTCGGTGGTGGTGAAGTAGCCGCTGATGGTGAGACGCAGGGCTTCGCGCATGGCGCGCTTGTTGGGGTAGCCCTCGCTGCCGGAGTCGAGTCCGCTGCGGATGAACCAGCCGGACGCCGTGGCGCCCTCGGTCTTGTAGCACCGTGTGGCCGTAGCGACCACTTCGACGTTCGCGTACTCGGGGGCCGTGATGTTGTCGGCGACCGCCTGCGGGTCCTTAGCCTGCTCGGGGTCAGGGATGTACAGGGCGGTGACGGTGCGGCCCATGTCGACGATGGCGACGTGCTCGGCGTCGTAAGGGGTGCGGGCCTTGTCGGTAGTCGCGTTCATCTCGTTCTCCCCTGGCTTGCCGCCTTGCTGATGTAAACAGAGTAGGCCTACACAGTTCTCATGTCAACACGGTAGGCACATTGCGTCCGCCTACAGAGATGGCATACTGAGGTCATGGAAGACGACTACCGAGAGCAGCTCGAAGAGGTCCGCGCCATCGCGCGCCGGATCCGCGACCGCGACCGCAAGAACGACGAGGACCGCGACCGCATCCGCGCCCTCATCCCACAGCTCTTCCCCGACCCGACCCCGCGTGGTCGACTCAGCGAAGTCGTCGAGGCAACCGGATGGACCCGCGAATACGTTGCGCGCATCCGCGACGGGAAGGTGAAGCCGTCATGACCCTCGGCCCTTCATCGCGCGTCCGCCGAGTCAACGAGCGCGGCGCCATCCGCCACCACGGCCCCTCCGACGCGAGCGCGGTCTACCGCATCTACAACGCGGGCGGCGATCTCATCTACGTGGGCATGAGCTACGAACCTGCGATACGGGTCGAAGTGCAGCGCCGAGAGAAGCCTTGGGGTCACGAGATCGCCCGCTATGAAGTCGACTGGCATTCGGACCGGGCCGCCTCGCAGCGAGCCGAGGAACGGCTCATCAAGGAACTCCAGCCCCGCTACAACGTGACGCACACGCCAGAACATCGCGCGCGCAGCCTCCGATGCTTCACGGGATGGGCCGACCCGCCAGCCGAGTAGCCCGCTTCCCGATTCCCGCCCCGCTCCCCCACCGCCCGCGCCACACTGCCCGTATGGCTTTACGGTTCACGGTCCAGGGTGATGATGAGGCGGAGACGGCCGAGGGCTACCGGCTGCTGCTGTCGCTGGGCCTCGCGCCCCGCATGCCGCCGAAATGCCTCACCGACGGGCGGTGGATGGCGCGCGCCGTACCCGATACGACGAAAGCCCCGGCCGGGGAAGGCCGGGGCCCTTCTGTGTCCGGCTGATCAGGCGGCGGCCTTCTTCGTCTTCCTGGCCTTCCGGACCTTCTCCCGGATGTCGTAGACGAGCCCGAGCTCGTCGACTTCGAGCACGGTGCCGCAGTCGCCGCACACGTACTCCTTGTGTCCGTCGTCGGTGTCCTTGCCGGTCATCTCGTTGCCGCAGCAGTCCGGGGCGAGATCGTGGCCGAGTTCGTCGGCGGGGTGCAGCTCCATGTAGCCGCAGATCGTTGGGGTCATGCGCATGGTGGTCACTCCTCTTCGTCGTCCCGGTCGCGCGGGTCGCGGTACCGGGCGGGGATCTTGTCGTAGGCGTCGTTGACGGCGCCCTGCAGGTAGCGGAAGCGGATGGTCTCCTCGACCGGGCTGCCGCTTTGGCCGGCGGTATAGGCGCTGACGTATGCCTCAAGGTCGTCGTTGGCTTCATGCCAGGCCCGGGTGGCGCGGCGTTCCAGGAATCCCATGACGAATCTCCCTACCTTCCGGCGTTGTCGATGAGCCACTGCCCGAACTCGCGGTCGGCGTCGGCCTGGATGGTGTCGAAGTCGGCTCCGGCGGCGACTGCCCGCTTGGTGGCGGGGACGACCGTTTTGGTGAGGAAGTCGTCGGTGGGCGCTCCGGCGCGTCGCCTCATCTCGTACTCAACGTTGAGGGCGACTGCGGTTT
>Ga0307516_10000128_pt1 | contig 90057 bp, 82 predicted proteins | sample 19_EM_MG_FD_203310 | JGI IMG/M metagenome (GOLD analysis project Ga0307516, IMG submission 203310) | Populus trichocarpa ectomycorrhiza microbial communities from riparian zone in the Pacific Northwest, United States - 19_EM | ecosystem: Host-associated > Plants > Roots > Unclassified | place... | reverse complement strand
GCGCTGCACCACGTGTTCAACACGCCGTACGACCGGCTGGTGTGGGACGTGGGCCACCAGTCCTACCCGCACAAGATCCTGACCGGCCGCCGCGAGGCAATGGCCACGCTGAAGCAGCTGGGCGGCATCAGCGGCTTCCCGCGCCGCTGCGAAAGCGAGTACGACACCTTTGGTGTCGGCCACTCGTCGACCTCGATCTCGGCGGCACTGGGCATGGCCCACGCCGCAAAGCTGAAGGGCGAGAACCGCAAGGCGGTCGCGATCATCGGCGACGGCGCCTTGACCGGCGGCATGGCCTTCGAAGCGCTGAACCACGGCGGCTACGCCGGTGGCCACGGCCTGCCGGACATGCTGGTGATCCTGAACGACAACGACATGTCGATCAGCCCACCGGTCGGCGCGCTGAACCGCTACCTGGCCCGCCTGATGAGCGGCAAGTTCTACGCCGCGGCGCGCGAAGGCGCCAAGAGCGTGCTGAAGAACACCCCGCTGTACGAATTCGCCAAGCGCTTCGAAGAGCACAGCAAGGGCATGGTCGTACCGGGCACGATCTTCGAAGAGTTCGGTTTCAACTACGTGGGCCCGATCGACGGCCACGACCTCGACTCGCTGGTGCCGACGCTGGAAAACCTGCGCGACGCCAAGGGCCCGCAGTTCCTGCACGTGGTGACGAAGAAGGGCTACGGCTACAAGCTGGCCGAGTCCGACCCGGTCAATTACCACGGCCCTGGCAAGTTCGACCCGGCGGTCGGCCTGCAAAAGCCCACCACCGCACCGAAGGCCACCTTCACCCAGGTCTTCGGCCAATGGCTGTGCGACATGGCCGAGGCCGACGAGCGCCTGGTCGGCATCACGCCGGCGATGCGCGAGGGCTCGGGCATGGTCGAGTTCGAAAAGCGCTTCCCCAAGCGTTACCACGACGTCGGCATCGCCGAGCAGCACGCGGTCACCTTCGGCGCCGGCTTGGCCTGCGAAGGCCTGAAGCCGGTGGTCGCGATTTACTCGACCTTCCTGCAGCGCGGCTACGATCAGCTCATTCACGACGTCGCGATCCAGAACCTGCCGGTGATGTTTGCGCTGGATCGCGCCGGCATCGTCGGTGCCGACGGCGCCACCCACTGCGGCGCCTATGACATCGCCTATGTGCGCTGCGTGCCGAACCTAGCGATGCTGACGCCAGCCGACGAAAACGAATGCCGCCAGGCGTTGACCACCGCGTTCAAGCATGACGGTCCCGTCGCCGTGCGCTACCCGCGTGGCAGCGGCGCCGGTGTGGCGGTGCAGGCCAGCCTGACGGCGTTGCCCTGGGGCAAGGGCGAGATCCGCCGCGAAGGCCGCCGCATCGCGATGCTGGCCTTCGGCACCATCCTGTACCCTACCTTGACGGCCGCCGGCAAGCTGGACGCGACGGTCGCCAACATGCGCTTTGCCAAGCCGCTGGACACCGAGCTGGTGCTGCAGCTGGCCCGCACGCACGAAGCGATCGTGACGATCGAAGAAGGCTGCCTGCCCGGTGGTGCCGGCAGCGCGGTGCTCGAAACCCTGTCTGCCGCCGGCCTGAACACCCCGGTGCTGCGCCTGGGCCTGCCGGACGAGTTCATCGAACACGGTGACCCGGCCAAGCTGATGGCGATGTGCGGGCTGGACGCTGCCGGCATCGAGCAGGCAGTGATCAAGCGCTTCGGCGCGCCGCTGTCGCTGGTGACCCCCGCGGCCGCTTAACACAGGCCGTCATTCACCCTGGCGACAGCACGCGCTGTCGAAAGCTGCGAAGCTACGCAGCTGGTTCCCTGCTGTTTTCCCATGAATCACCCGACCGAAGCGCTGCACATCCCCGACACCCAGAGCGAACGCGACGAGCGTCACGTGGCAATTCAGCGTGTCGGCGTGAAGGACGTGCGCTACCCACTGACACTGAAGGTGGCCGGCGCTGAGCAAAGCACGGCCGCGCTGTGGAACCTGGATGTGGCGCTGCCCGCCGAGAAAAAGGGCACCCACATGTCGCGCTTCGTGGCGTGGCTGGATGCGCTGAACAAGGCGGTGGACGCGGCCGAGCTGGCACACGAGCTGCCGCTGATGCTGGACAAGCTCAACGCCACTGAAGGCCGCATCGAGGCCAAGTTCTCTTTCTTCATCCGCAAGCGCGCGCCGGTGTCCGGCCTGCAAAGCCTGCTGGACTATGCGGGTGCGCTGGTGGCCGAAAAGCGCGGCGGCCAAACCTCGGTCTGGATTGAAGTCGGTGTGCCGGTGAAGAGCCTGTGCCCGTGCTCCAAAGAAATCTCGGACTACGGCGCCCACAACCAGCGCTCGCTGGTCACGATCCGCGTCGAGGTGGCGTCACCCGAATCGGCACCGATCGAGTGGCACGAACTGGTGCGTTTCGCCGAAGAGGCCGCATCGAGCGAAATCTGGCCGATGCTCAAGCGCGCCGACGAGAAGTGGGTCACCGAACGTGCCTACGAGAACCCCAAGTTCGTCGAGGACCTGGTGCGGGATGTGGCGCTGGCCTTGAACGCCGACGCGCGCATCGGCCGCTACGTCGTCGACGTCGAGAACTTCGAGTCGATTCACAACCACTCGGCTTGGGCCCGCATAGAGCGGGCCTAAGCCCGCCGGCAAGCCGGCGGCTTTCGCGTCCGCGAAAGAGTGGTTGCGGCAACGGCTCACATCGCCTTCACGATGTGAGCGTTGTCACAATCATTCCGCCTGGGCGCGCATCGAGCGGCATTGAGGACTTGGTGACGGCTGCAGCGAGCCGAGGCCGCCAAGTGACCGGCTCCGGTCATGTCCCCCGCCGCCGGCCGTTGGCCGTCGGCTCCTCCCAATACTTCCCTTCGCCGGTCACCCGGCACCCTTGGCAGTCGACGTGGATTGACTTGCGTTGAGGTATCACGCCCGTGCCAGATCGGGAGGGTGGGGCGCTTCGCGAAGTGAAGTAAAGGAGGAGGTGACGGCCTTGGGGCCGTCGCCGGGGGACATGAACGCAGCGAAGCGTCCCGTCCTCCTGATCTCTCGCCGACGCCTCAGCGGCCGAACGTTTTCAACCGCTGCCTCAAGAACTGCCCCGCGACGAAGATGTCTTTCTCGACCGCCCGGCGCACCCCTGCGCCGTCGCGTCGGCTCAGGGCCTTCACCAGGTCTTCGTGGGCGTCGTTCAACACCGCCGAAGCCTCCGGCGTGTCGAAGAGTTGGTTCGAGATCGGGCCGGCCTTGAGCCACAGCGTGTCGATCAGCTCGAACAACAGCGGTGAGCCCGCCGCCTTGTAGAGCATGACGTGGAAGTCTTCGTTGGCGGCCAGGTAGTCACTGGGACTGCTCTTGGCAAGCGCGCGCTCCATGCGTCGGCACAGGGCGGTCAGGTCTTTGGTACCAGCCGCGTCAAGCCGTGCGGCACCACGTTCGGCGGCCTCGCCTTCGAGCAGCATGCGCATTTGCAGCAGGTCGTCGAACTCAGGCAGTGACAGGCGCGGTACGGTCACGCCTGCGTGCGGCACGTTGACCAGCGCACCTTCGGCTGCCAGCCGCTGCAGGGCGGCGCGCACGGGCATCTGGCCCACCCCCATCTCAGCAGCCACGGTGCGGATCTTCAAGCGCTCGCCGGGCAGGAAGCGGCCGACGGTGAGCCACTGGCGCAGCGTGGCGTAGGTGTCGTCTTGCTGGGTGGTGGTCGGGGAGGGGGTCTCGGGCACCGTCATTCTTCTGTTCCATGCGCGAAGCGCGGAGCGTGGCGGGTAGCCCGGGGGTGCGTTCTCCGGCCCACGCTCGCGGGGCTCTGTGTTTGGCGCGCGACCGTCTCTCGGTCGACACCGTTTGCGCTTGCCAGTGTTGGGGCGACCGCGAATGGGGCCTGCGCCCGCACCCCCGAGCCACCCACCAAGGCACCCGGGTGGCATGTCACGGCGTGGCACGTCACCGACAGATGCATCAGGGCGGTGGTGGTGCTCCCGGGCGCAGGCCCCATTCGCGGTCGCCCCCACGTCGCCAGGGCACCACTGCGTTGATGCGGCTTTCTGTTGCTTGGCTCGACCGTGCCCCGCGAGCGTGGGCCGGAGAACGGGGGCACCGCCGCCGCCCTGCCGCCGCCACCTGGGCAGTCCGAACGCGCGCAGACAAACCAAGATGTCATTCCACCTCAACCAGCGCCGACAGCGCCTCGTCGAACGCCGCCAGCAGCCGGTCGACATCGGCATCGGTGGTGTCGGGGCAGACCAGCATCATGTTGTGGAACGGGGTGATCATCACGCCGCGGTTGAGCAGCGCCAGGTGCAGCGCCTGCTCCAGCGCGTCGTCCATCGCGGCGGCGGCTTCGCTGCCATTGCGTGGCGGCGTGGTGCAGAACTGGAACTCGCAGCGCGCGCCGACCTGCGTCACGCACCAAGGCAGGCGATGGCGCGCGATCACGGCGCGCAGGCCTTCGGCAAGGTGCGTGCAGCGCGCGTGAAGCGTGGCGAACACGGCCGGCGTCATCAGCTCGGTCAGCGTCGCGCGCATCGCGGCCATGGCCAACGGGTTGGCGGTCAGGGTGGTGCCGATGCCGGAATGACCCGGCGGCGCGGCGCGCTTGGCCGCCTCGGCTCGCGCGGCCAGTTCAGCGCTGAAGCCGTAAGCCGCGCAGGGCATACCACCACCTAGCGGCTTGCCGACGACCACCGCGTCGGGCGCCAGGCCATGGGCCCGCGCATAGCCGCCTGGGCCGCTGCTGATGGTGTGCGTTTCGTCCATCACCAACAGGCTGCGATGGCGGTGGATCAACTCGATCGCGCGTTCCCAGAAACCGGCGTCGGGCAGCACCATGCCGATGTTGGTCATCACCGGCTCAGCCAGCACGCAAGCCACGTCGCCTGGGGCTAGCGCAGATTCCAGCGCGGTGAGGTCGTTGAACTCGACGACGCGCGTGGTCTGGGTCAGGTCGTGCACTTGGCCGAGCAGGCTGCCTCGCTGCACCGGGAGGCCATCGACCAGGTCGACGAACACATCGTCGATGGTGCCGTGGTAGCAGCCGTTGAAGACCAGCAGCACCTTGCGGCCCGTGGCCGCCCGCAGCCAGCGCAGCACGAAGCGATTGGCGTCGGTGGCGGTCATGGCGAACTGCCACTTCGGCAATCCGAAGCGCTCGGCCAGCAAGGCAGAGACAACCGTCGCATCCTCGTTCGCCAGCATGGTCGTCAAGCCGCGTTCGGCTTGGCGCTGCAGCGCCGCGGTGACGGCCGGTGGTGAGTGGCCGAACATCGCGCCGGTGTCGCCAAGGCAGAAGTCGGCACGCTCGTTGCCATCCACATCGACGAGCCTTGCACCTCGGGCCTGCGCCACCTGCAGCGGGAACGGCGTCGCCCAGTCGTTCATCCAGTGCAGCGGCACGCCGAACATCAGATGCGCGGCCGAGCGGTCGGCCAGCGCGCGCGAGCGTGGATTCGCGGCTTCGTAGCGGGCGCGCTCGGCCTGCATCACTGCCTGGACGCGGGACACGGCCACGCCAGCGGGGGAGGGTGTCGTCATCGTCGTGCTCAGACCAACAGCAGCAGGTGCTCGCGCTCCCACGAGCTGATCACCCGGTTGTAGGTAGCGTATTCGAGCTCCTTCACCGCGCAGAAGGCGTCGACGAAATGCCCGCCCAGCACCTCCTTCACCGGCTCACAAGCGCGCATCGCCGCGATCGCGTCTTCCAGGTGACGCGGCAGCTCGTGGCTCACGTTCCACGCACTGTCAGCCGTGGGTTCGCTGGGCTGCAGCTTGTCGCGCATGCCGAGCCAACCGCAGGCCAGCGTTGCGGCCATCGCGAGGTAGGGATTCACGTCGACACCCGGCACGCGGTTCTCGATGCGGCGCGCCTCGGGGCCCGACTTGGGCACGCGCAATCCGCAGGTGCGGTTGTCGTGGCCCCAGCGCACGTTGATCGGCGCCGACATGAACGGCGCCAGCCGGCGATACGAATTCACATAGGGCGCGAACATCGGCATCAGCTGCGGGATGTAGGTTTGCAGCCCGGCCAGGTAGTGCATGAACAGCTCGCTGGCCGAGCCATCTTCGCGGCTGAAGACATTGCGGCCATCGTCAGCGCTCAGCAGACTCTGGTGGATGTGCATCGCGCTGCCCGGCTCCTGCTCCATCGGCTTGGCCATGAAGGTGGCGAAGACACCGTGGCGCAGCGCTGTTTCGCGCACGGTGCGCTTGAACAGGAACACGCGGTCGGCCAGGTCCAGCGGCTCGCCGTGGCTGAAGTTGATCTCCATCTGGCCCGGGCCGGCCTCGTGGATCAGGGTTTCGACACCCAGCTGGTGCACCTCGCAGAACTGCGACAGCTCCATGAAGAAGGGATCGAAGTCGTTCACCGCGTCGATCGAATAACTCTGCCGGCCGACCTCGGGCTTGCCGGTGCGGCCCAGCGGCGGCTGCAGCGGCTCGTGCGGGTTCTGCTGGCGGGCGACGAGGTAGAACTCCATCTCCGGCGCGACGATGGGCTTCCAGCCCTGGCCTTCGTACAGCGCCAGCACCCGCCGCAGCACGGCGCGCGGCGACAGCTCGACCGCGCGGCCGTCCCACTCCTGGCAATCGTGGATCACCACTGCCACAGGCTCTGCCGCCCAGGGCACCACGCGCACCGTGGCCGGGTCGGGCAGGCAGACCATGTCCGGGTCGGTGTCGCCGACGAAGGGGCCGTTGTCGGGCTGCTGGCCATTGACGGTGTTCAGCAGCACGCTCTTCGGGATGCGCATTTCGCCCGCGGCCAGGAACAGGTCGCGCGGCAGGATCTTGCCGCGTGCGATGCCGGTCATGTCGGGGATCACGCACTCCACCTCGTGGATGCGATGGCGTGTGAGGAATTCTTCGATGCTGGAGTGGTTCATGCCGCCGATCTTAGCTAATTTGACGGATGTGATCACAAACCATCGTAGTTTCGTGCGAGCTGGTCCATCGGAGTCAGTGCTGTGATCACGTTGCCGACGTGATTCGCGAGCTGCGCGACGCACCGATGGCTTGCTTCACCGCGGCGGCCGCCTCACGCATTAGCATCACGTCCCATGAGCATCCTCTTGCTGAACGGCCCGAACCTGAACCTGCTCGGCACGCGCGAGCCGCACATCTACGGTGCCGACACGCTGGTCGACGTGGAGCGGCGCTTCGTCGACGAGGCAGCAGCGCTCGGGCTGGCGGCGGCGTGCTTCCAGAGCAACCACGAAGGTGCGCTGATCGACCGCATCCACGCGGCGCGGCTGGACGGCACCCAAGCCATCGTCATCAACCCCGGCGGCCTGACGCACACCAGCGTGTCGTTGCGCGATGCGCTGGCTGGCGTGGCACTGCCGGTGGTCGAGGTGCACATCAGCAACGTGCACAAGCGCGAAGAATTCCGCCACCACTCGTTCATCTCGCCAGTCGCCGAGGGCGTCATCGCCGGGCTGGGCGTGATGGGCTACAGCGCCGCGCTGCGCTACCTCGCTGTCAAGCTGGCCGCCAAGCCGGCGGCCTGAGCGGCCCGATCGAAGCTGCCGTTCCCAAGCAAGTGTGGCTTTGCCACTTTGCTTGAACCGCCCGCGAGGGGCGGGCCGGGCATGTGGTCCGGCGGGCGCTCAATTCGACGCTCAGTACGGCAGACGGAAGCGCTGGCCCTTGAAGCGCAGCACGGCGCTCTTCGGCTCGATGCGCTCCAGCACCAACCCCGGCGCGGGCTGGCCGCCTTCTTTCACCACCTCGCCATTGAGCATGATGAAGCGGCTGGTCGCGTCTTCGGAGTAGACCGAGCCTGTCACCGCCAGCTGCGGCAGCTGCTGGCGCAAGGTGCTGGGCAGTTCGGCCATCAGCGGGACGGTTGCATTCGGCGTCGGCTCGGGCGGTCGTGCGGTGGCCGCGGCGGGCACTTGCGCAGGCGCCATCGCCGAGGGTGGCGTCGGGCGCGGGGCAGCCGGCGGCTTGGCTTCGCGCTGCGGCTTGGCGACGGGCGGTGGTGGTGGTGCCACATAGGCCACCGGCGGCGGGGCAGGCGGCGCTGCGACGGGCGCTGCTTCAACGACCGGTGCCGGCTCAGTGGTCGGTGCGGCAGCCACGACAGGCGCCGGCGCGGGCTCGGGCGCTGTCATCGGCATCGGCAGCGGCGCATGCGCATCGGCGCCCATCCGCCAGGCCAGCGCCGCCACCACGATCAGGGCGGTGCCGCCGCCAGCAGCCAGCGCCCAGCGCGGCAGCCCGGGGCGGCGATCGGCGCTCGAGGCGCTGTCGATGGATTGCGCGTGCAGGCCCGGCACATGGCCGCGCTCGCGTTCGGCGTCGGCCCGCTTCAGGGCGTCGAGGATGTAGGACATCGTGGTCGGAGCGAATTCGTCGAAGGGTCTTCAGTGGCGCGTGATGGTCGTGGCCGCGGCGGTCGTGGTCGGCGGCGCCGCCAGCAGCCGAGGCTCGTCGACACCAGTGGCGCGGTTCAGCAGCATCACGGTCATCGGCCCGGCCAGGCCGTCGGGCGGCAGGCCTTGCGCGACCTGGAAGCTGGCCACACGGGCGGTCAACGGTTCGCTCGCCGGCTCGGCCGCGGTGCCCAGCCGGCGCTCGCCGCGCAGGGCCTGGCCCAGGCGCTCCATCAGCCAGACGCTGGCTTCGGAGTTGGCGGTGGTCAGCGTGCCTGGCCCGGCGTAGCCCGGCGGCGCGCGCCAGAAGGTGCCGAACTCGCCACGCCAGGCCGCACCCAGCGTCGCCAATGGCACGGTGACGTTGGCCCTGCCGCGGCGCAGCGTGGCCGTGTCGGCGGTCAGCGCGGTCAGCAAGACATGGAACGGGCGGTTGTCGCCGTCATACAGCACCAGCACGCCGGGCCGGTCGAGCTGCCGCACCAGCGCCAGGCTGCCGGGCCCCTTGAAGCAGGGCAGGCCTTGGCGCATCGCGCTGCCGCAGTGGTCGCCACTGCCGCCCAGGGTCACGCCCCAGGCGCCGGCGAGCTCGCGCCAGGCGTCGGCCTCGCCATGCAGCTCGGCATTGAAGGCGGTGCGCAGCTCGGCGGCGCTCAGCGGTGCAGGTTTGGCAACAGGCGTTGCGGCCACGGCCGTGGGCGGCGGGGCGCTGCTGGCGGCGGCACTGGCAGCAGCACTGCCGGGTAGGGCCGCGGCGGCGCTGCTGGCTGCAGTGCGCACGGCGCCGCTCGCCGCCGCAGCCACCGTGGTCGCTGGTTTGGCGGCAGGCGTCATTGCGGTGGGCCGCATCACCCAGGTCGCTGCGGCGGCGATCGACACGCCGGCCAGCAAGCCACCGGCCCATGGCGCGGCGCGACGGGCGTGTGCCGGCCAGCCGGTCAGCGCTGGCGAGGGGTGGTGGTCGCCGAAGACTTCGGCCGCCGCACGCTCGATCACCTCAACGCCGATCTGGGCTTGGCCGGTCGCATAACCACCCAGCAGTGCGCGGTCGCACACCAGGTTCACCCGACGCGGCACGCCGCGCGACAACTGGTGGATGCGCTTCAGCGCGGCCTTGTCGAACGGCGACGCGCCTTCGCTGCCGGCCACGCCCAGACGGTGCTGCACGTAGTGCGCCGTTTCGGCCTCGTCGAGCGCGCCCAGGTGATAGCGGGCGATCACGCGCTGGGCCAGTTGCTCCAGCTCGGGCCGGGCCAGCATGTCGCGCAGTTCCGGCTGGCCGATCAGGATGATCTGCAGCAGCTTGCGCTCCGCGGTTTCCAGGTTGGTCAGCAGGCGCAGTTGCTCCAGCACGTCGGCCGACAGGTTCTGCGCCTCGTCGATGATCAGCACATTCGTCTGGCCGACCGCGTGCGTGCGCAGCAGAAACTCGTTCAGCGGGTCGATGAATTCCTTGATCGACCGCGGCGTGCCCTCGTGCGCCGGCGGCAGTGCCGGCAGCGGGATGCGGAACTCGTCGCACACCGTCTGCAGCAGCTCTTGGACGGTGAGCTTGGGGTTGAAGATATAGGCGACGTTGCAGCGCGGCGGCACCTGCTCGAGGAAGCAGCGGCAGACGGTCGTCTTGCCCGCGCCAATTTCGCCGGTCAGCAGCACGAAGCCACCGCCACCCTTGACGCCATACAGCAGGTGCGCCAGCGCCTCGCGATGGCGCTCGCTCATGAACAGATAGCGCGGATCCGGCGCGATCGAAAACGGCGGCTGCCTCAGGCCGAAGAACTTCGCGTACATGGGGCGGGAGGATACCCGCAGGTGGCGCGTCGATCCCGCAGACGCCGGGGCGGTGCCGAGCCGCCCCGCCAAGCCGCCCAACACTCTGCGACATCGCACCCCAGCGCAAGGCCCGGCTGCTGAGCCCCCGTGCGCGCTTCCAAACAGTGCCGCTGGGGTATCCTAATGGTCTTATATTGGTATTGTCGGAGGCGCCATGGATCGCAGGCTGTTCCTTGCCCTGGGCAGCACCGCCTTGCTGGGCCGAGGGCTGGCCGGCTGCGGTGGCGGCAGCTCATCGACGACGCCACCACCGCCACCACCGCCCCCGCCGCCGCCCGACTACGACTGGAACGCCCTCCGCGCCCAGTTGCAGGGCGAGTTGCTGCTGCCCGCCGACACCGACTTCGCCCGCGTACGCCTGGTCGCCAACGCCCGCTACGACGCGGTCTCCCCCGCGGCCGTGGCCCGCTGCGCCAGCGCGTCGGACGTCGCCGCAGCGCTGGGTTTCGCGCAGCAGCAGAAGCTGGCCTTCACCGCGCGCAGCGGCGGCCACAGCTACCTGGGCGCGAGCGGCGGCACCGGCCTCGTCATCGATGTCGGGCCGATGGACGGCGTGCAGCTCGCGGGCGAGCTCGCCACCGTCGGCGCGGGTGCCCAGCTCACTGACGTGTACGACGCGCTGATCACTGCGGGTCGCTGCATTCCCTCGGGCAGCTGCGTCAGCGTCGGCATCGCCGGCATCACGCTCGGCGGCGGCGTGGGCGTGGTGGACCGGGCTCACGGCCTGTCCTGCGACGCACTCGTGTCGGCCCGCGTCGTCACGGCCGACGGCCAGCAGCTCGATTGCAGCGCGACGGATAACGCCGACCTCTTCTGGGCCCTGCGCGGCGGTGGCGGCGGGCAGATGGGCATCGTCACCTCGCTCACCTTCCAGACCCATGCCGTGGAGGGGTTGACACAGTTCGGCGCCTCCTTCCCCCTGGCCGACCTGCCTGCGGTGCTGGCCGCCTGGCAGGACTGGCCCACGACGCTGCCCGACAGCATCTGGTCGCAACTCGTGCTCTCGGGCCTGGGCGTTTACCTCTGGGGCATCGGCATTGGCGACGAGGCCTTCGTGCAACCGTACTGGGACGACCTGCTCGCGCGCATCGGCAGCACGCCCGACGCGACCGACCTGCGGGCGCGCACCTACCGTGACGTGATGCTGGGCACCTGCGCCTCGCTGACCGTGGCTCAGTGCCACCTGCCCAGCCAGGACAGCGAGGGCCGGCTCCGTCGCGCGGCCATGGCCGCCAGCTCGGACTACTTCGATGCGCCGCTCGACGCCGCCGGCATCGACGCGCTGGCCCAGGCGGTGCAGCAGCGCCGCGACAGTGGCCGCAGCGGCGTGGTGCTGCTCAACCTCATGGGCGGCGCCGCGGGCCGCGTCGCGCGTGACGCCACGGCCTTCCCGCATCGCGCAGCGCTGTTCAGCGCGCAATACGTTGCCGAATACGCGCCCGGCACCGGCGCTGCCACGATCGACGAGGCCGCCACCTGGGCCCACGGCATGCGCACCACGATGCAGGCGTGGAGCACCGGCCTTGCCTATGTGAACTACCTGGACGGCCTGCTCGAGAACCCCGCCGAGGCGTACTTCGGGGCCAACCTGGCGCAGCTGCGGGCGGTCAAGCAGCGGTACGACCCGGCGGGCGTGTTCAAGGCGGTGCCGGCACTCGGGTAGGTACGCGGGGCGGTGTTCGCTTGAGGATTCGGGGGAACGCCCTCGCCGACAAGCTGACTGCGGAGCCCATGCCCCGCCTCTCGCCCATCGGCTCAGTGCAGACCGGCGTTCTTGATGGCGTAGAGCACGACCGCGACGAAGATCGCCAGATGGACCTTGTCGAAGGTCCTGAGCGTTCCTTTCCCAAGGAACTCATAACTGCCGTAGCACGGTGAACTCACCCGATAGCGCCCGACAGGGAACAGCGGAAGAAACAACGCCACGAAGTAGTGCGTTGTCATATAGGAATCGGTCTGCTGATCGTGGTCTGACTTCCCATACAGCTTGAAGCCGAACCCATTGATGGTCGTCAATGATGGAGCACGCTTGACCTGCTCGACTTCATCGGCCCAGATGGGACGTGATCTGCGGGCGGTGCGTTGTGAGGCGGAACCAGGAGTATTCGAATCCATGAGTCAGTGCAGAGAGAGATGCCACATGCGCATCCCTCGGGGCGCATGACCTCACGCTGTTCTCGCCCGGTGTAGTTGCCGCAATGCGATGGCGCGAAGCGGCAAGATTGTCCCTTCCTGAAACCCGTCGTCCTGACGTGCGCAGCTTCAAGGGAAGGACAATTTCACGGCCCAGGGGGCTCAATGGAACGGGCGACTCTACGAGGTACGTACGCGCAACCGCCCGGCGTAAGGTCGGCCCGGCTCGATCCGACCAACGATCGGCCCGCGCCGCCGCAGTTCAAGAAAAAGTGAACCCTGGGCGGCCCGGTGATTTCGACAATCGGGCCATGCCGGCCCCACGCGCCATGTCCACCACCCGCCGAGTACTGATCGTCGAGGACGATGCCCACATCGCCGAGCTGATGGGCATGCACCTGCGCGACGAGGGCTACCAGGTGGTCCACGCCGCGGACGGCTTGGCCGGCGTCGAGCAGCTCGAGCGCGAGCACTGGGATGCCCTGGTGCTGGACCTGATGCTGCCCGGCATCGACGGACTGGAGATCTGCCGCCGCGCGCGGGCGATGGCGCGCTACACGCCGATCATCATCACCAGCGCGCGTTCGAGCGAGGTGCACCGCATCCTCGGGCTGGAGCTGGGCGCGGACGACTACCTGGCCAAGCCCTTTTCGGTGCTGGAGCTGGTCGCCCGCGTGCGGGCCTTGCTGCGCCGCAGCGATGCGCTGGCCAACAACGCGCGGCTGGACGCCGGTGCGCTCGACCTCGAAGGCCTGAGCATCGACCCGATTGCGCGCGACGTTGCGCTGCACGGCAAGGCCATCGACCTGACACCGCGCGAATTCGACCTGCTGTACTTCTTTGCCCGCCACCCGGGGCAGGTGTTCTCCCGGCTGGAGCTGCTCAACCAGGTCTGGGGTTACCGGCACGACGGTTATGAGCACACGGTCAACACCCACATCAATCGCTTGCGGCTGAAGATCGAGGCGGACCCGGCCAACCCCGGCCGCATCCTCACCGTGTGGGGCCGCGGCTACAAGCTTTCGCCCGTCGGCTCGATGGAGACGCGGGCCAGCCCATCATGAAGCAATGGCCGCTGTCGCGCCGCTTGTCGGCCGTCTTCGCCGTGCTGCTGCTCGCCTGCTGCGGCGCATCGGTGTGGCTGCAGATGCACGCCGAGCATCGCAAGGAGCAGGAGGTGGCGCAGCGCCTGTCGATCGGCCTGGCTGCGCACATGGCGTCGCATGCCGAGCTGATGGCACCCGGCGGGCCGGACCCGCAGGCGGTCGAAGCCTTGTTCCACCAGCTGATGGTGGTGAACCCCAGCGTCGAGGTCTACCTGCTCGGGATCGATGGCCGCATCCTCGCGCAGGCGGCACCGCCCGGTCACCTCAAGCGCGACCGTGTCGACCTGGAGCCGGTGCGGCAGCTGTTGGCCGGCGGTACCTTGCCGATCGTCGGAGACGACCCGCGCAGCGATGACGCCCACAAGGTTTTCGATGCCGCGCCGCTGCGCGTCGGCGGCCGCCAGGAAGGCTACTTGTACGTCGTTCTGCAAGGCGAAGACCACGATGCACTGGCGGCACGGGCCACCGAGCAGAGCGCCGTGCACGCCGCCATGCGCACCATGGCGCTGGTGGCCGCCGTCGGCCTGGCCGCCGGCCTCGCCGCCTTCTCATGGATCACGCGGCCGCTGCGTCGCCTGACCGACGAGGTGAACAACTTCGATCCGGACGATGCCGCGGTGCAGGTCGCGCCCTGGGCCAAGTGGGCGGAAGGGGCCGGCGGCAACGAGATCGCGCAGCTGCGCCAGGCCTTCGCCCGCATGACCGGGCGCATCGCGGAGCAGATGGGCGAGCTCAGCGCGCAGGACCAGCAACGCCGCGAGCTGGTGGCCAACATCTCGCACGACCTGCGCACGCCGCTGACATCGCTGCACGGCTACCTCGAGACGCTGCGCCTGAAATCCGGCACGCTGAGCGAGGAAGAACGCCTGCGCTACCTCGATGTCGCGCTGGGCCAGAGCCGCAAGGTCGGCCGCCTGGCGCAAGAGCTGTTCGAGTTGGCGCGGCTGGAATACGGCGTCGTCAAACCCGAACCGGAGCGGTTCTCGCTGCCTGAACTGGTCCAGGATGTGTTCCAGAAATTCGAACTCGCGGCCGAGGCGCGCCGCCAACGGCTGGTGGCCGACATCGCGCCGATGCTGCCGGTGGTAAGTGCCGACCTGGGCATGATCGAACGGGTCCTGACCAACCTGCTCGACAACGCGATCCGCCACACGCCCGAAGGCGGCTTGATCGAGCTGCGCTTGCGCCGGGCGCCCGAGGGCGTGGAGGTGCAGCTCAGCGACACCGGGCCGGGCATTCCGCTGGAGCTGCGAAAAGGGCTGTTCACGCGGCCATCCTTCCCCGGCGGCGAGCGCGGCTCGGGAGGGCTCGGGCTGGTGATCGTGCGGCGCATTCTGCAATTGCATGGCAGCGAGATCCGCCTGATGCCGCAGCCCGACCGCGGCACGGTGTTTCGCTTCTGCCTCGGCTCGCCGGCCGGCATCGGTCACGATTCGTTGAACTCTGCGTGAGGACATGGCGACCACCCGCGGCTAACACTGCCCCGGCTCGTCAACCCCACAGGAGATTTCGAATGAATCTGGACCGCCGTTTCTTCTTCGGCACCTTCGGCCTCGCGTTCGCCGCGGCCATTGCAACCCACCCCCTGGCAGCCACCGCCGGCGTCAACGATGCCGAGGGCCTGCGCTCAGGCATGGTCTTCACCAGCAGCAACGATGCGGCGGGCAATGAGCTGCTCGTCTACGCCCGCGCGCCCGATGGCGGCCTGATGATGGTCACGCACGCATCGACCGGTGGGCAGGGCAGCGGCGCCGGGCTGGGCTCGCAAGGGGCCGTCACCTTGAGCCGCGACGGCCGCTTCGTCTTCGTCGTCAATGCGGGCAGCAACAGCGTCTCGACCTTCGCGCTGCAGGGCGATGCGCTGGTGCTGGCGTCCACCGTCAACGCCGGTGGGCTGCATCCGATCAGCGTGACCGAGCACGACGGCGTGGTCTACGTGCTCAACGACGGCGGCGATGGCAATGTGGCGGGCTTTCGCAACCGGCACGGCATGCTCGAACCGGTTGCCGGCAGCGTGCGCGGCCTCTCGGCGCCCGGTGCGGGGCCGGCGCAGGTCGGCTTCGCCGACGATGGCGACGCGATCGTGGTGAGCGAGAAGGCCACCAACAAGCTGACCAGCTACCGCGTGAAGGACGATGGCAGCCTGCGCCACGCGCCCATCATCACGATGTCGCCCGGCATGACGCCGTTCGGCTTCGCATTCAACCGCCGCAACCGGCTCGTGGTGACCGAGGCCTTTGGTGGGGCGCCGGGCGCAAGCACGGTATCGTCTTACCGGTTCGACAACACCTCGCCGGCGTTGCCCGTGGTCGTGAGTGCGGCAGTGCCGGATGCGCAGACCGCCGCCTGCTGGGTGGCCATCACGCCGAACGGGCGCTATGCCTACGTGACCAACACCGGCAGCAGCAATGTCAGCAGCTACCACATTGCGCCGGATGGCCAAGTCACGCTGCTGCAAGCCATGGCCGGCGACACCGGCGCGGGATCGGCACCGCTCGATGCGGCCGCTTCGGCCGATGGCGGCCATTTGTACGTGCTCAACGGCAAGACCTATACGTTGTCGTCGTTCAAGATCAAGGACGACGGCAGCCTGGCCGCGCGGCCGCAGGCGAGCGGTTTGCCAAGCTCGGCAGCGGGCCTTGCGGCCAACTGAAGGCACCCAGGGCTCGGCATGCCGAGCCCGCACCCGAGGAGATCAAGGAACTCGGGTGCCGTTTGATCGGCGAAGTTCGGAACGGGGCATGGGGAACGTCTTTTGCTGCCTTGTCTCAAGTCGGAGAAATCGGAGCAGCCATGCACTCGCCCGAGAAGATCATCCAGGACCTGTTCCAGCAAACGCCCGACTCCGGCTTGATCGTGCTCAGCTTGGATGGACGAATCGAACACTGGATTGGCGCATGTCGGTTGATCTTCGGATACACCGCCGACGAAGCGATCGGTCGCCTGGGCGACATCCTTTTCACCGAGGATGACCGCAGGCGCGGCATTCCGGCCTTGGAGTTTGACGAGGCCATCCGGGCGCCGCGCGCAGAGGACGATCGTTGGCATGTTCGCAAGGACGGCACCCGCGTCTGGATCAGTGGGTCGGCGTTCGCCTTGCGAGATGAAACGAAGGCACCGTATGCGATCGCAAAGCTTGTACGCGACCACACGGACCGCCGCTCCTATGTCGAAACGCTCGAGCACCGGCTGGGCGAGCAGCACAAGGCGAGCGCATTCAAGGAAGTGACCGTGGCCGCGCTGGCGCACGAACTTCGGAATCCGCTGGCGCCCCTGGCCAATGCGGTTCGCCTCATCCGGATGGCGGCTCCGAAGACGCCTCAACTGAACGCGCCCTTGGCGATCATCGAGCGCCAGATGGCGGCGCTTCAGCGCCTGGTGGATGACCTTCTCGACGCCGGCAGGGTCGCCACCGGCAAGATGAACATTCAGTTCAAGCCCGAGGTGGATCTCAACGGCCTGCTGCGCCTGCTTGCCGATGGGATGAGGCACGAGTTCGCGCACAAGAAGATCAACCTGGAGATCGTTCTCCCGCCTTCGCTCATCACGCTGGAAGCAGATCCTGACAGGCTCGCTCAAGCTGTGACGAACCTCCTCACCAACGCGCTGAGGTACACCAACGGTGGCGGCACGGTCTGGTTGAAGAGCACGGTCGAGGAGAACCTCGTCGTCATCCGCGTTCAGGACACGGGCGTCGGACTGTCGGCGGAGGTCATGCCGTATGTCTTCAAGCTCTTCACCCGGGGGCCTGAAGCCGAGAAGCTCGAGCCTCATGGAATGGGCGTGGGCCTTTCCGTGGTCAAGGAGATCGTGTCGCTGCACCACGGTACCCTCGACGTTCGCAGCGAGGGGGTCGGAAAGGGGACCGAGTTCAGCATTCGCCTGCCCTTCAAGCAGGGGCAGGCCTGGATTGCGAACGAGTAGCGATCGGGGAGCGGCCGCGACTGCCTTCCCTGGTGCCCGTCAGCATCGGGCTTGTTCTGGTTCTCTGCAGTGCTGCGTCGCTGCCGCTGGCAACGTCAGTTCTTGCCTGTGGCCACGGCGCGCAGCGGCACGGCGACGATGGCCGTGGGCTGCAACGTCTCCGGCTGCCGGATCGTGCCGTCGGGCTGGTAGGCCGCCACATGCGAATTGGCGATCACATGCAGGGCGTCGCCCACCACCACGCCGGTGGTGGGCTCCACGAACGCTGGATGGTGGTGTGACTGCAGCACCGTGAGCCCGCGGATGTGCTGCCCGTCTTCCGACAACGCAACGCGCACCACACGGCCCGGGTTGGTCGCGTTCTGCACGCCGACCAGATCGCCCTCGTGCCAGTACAGGCCGTCGATTCCACCCGTGGCCACGTCGTCCGGTTGCGGCAGCCGCATCATGTGGCCCGTCAGCGGGTTCACACGCGCAATGCCGGTGGACAGTGTCACGTAGACGCTGCCGTCGGGGGAGACGGCCACGCCGTTGGCACCGCGCAGGCCCCCCGCTTCGCCGACGCGCAGAAAGCGCCTCTCGCCGGGGCGATGCACCCACAGCGTGCCCGCAGCGGAATCGGTGACGAACAAGGTGCCATCACGCCCGAACGCCACGTCGTTCAGCTGCAGGGCCTCGGGCACCGCCACCCGTTGGATCACACGGCCCTTCGCCAAGCTCCAACACACCACCTCATTGCGGCGCTGCCGCTGGGCCGCCAGTTCGAAGCCGTTGGTGCTGACGGCACACAAGCGGTCGCGCGGCGTGTCGACAGCCAAGCCCAGCACGGCCTCCAGATGGTCCGCGCCGCTGGTGAAATCACGCAGCTTGCCGCGCGCATCGATCGCCACGATCTTGTGTTGCGCGATGCTGCCGACGTAGTGCACCTTGCGCCTGCTGTCATAGGCGATCCCTTCGGGGATCAGGCGTGGATCTTCGAGCCGCATCAACACCGGCGCTTCAGCCGTGACGGGCTCGTCCTCCATCAAACGGCGGCGCACCGCCTGAAAGTCTGGATGCTCCCAGACCAGGTCGAAGCCTGCGTCCTTGGGCGGCACCAGGCCCAGCCGCCGCCCGACCAGCTGCTTGAGCGCGGTGACGGTGGACTCGACCTGGCCCATCGAGGCAAGGGTCATGGCCTCGTAGTAGACCAACAGCCCGTCGCCCGGCCGCTCCACTTTCAGCTCGCGGATGCGCTGCAGCTGGCGCTCCAGTGGCGTGGGGTCGGCCGCCGCCGCGGAAGCCGCGGACGAAGCGGCGGGAGGGGCGGAGGACGGATCAGACGGCGCAGGCGCGGAGGCCGCCGCGGCAGGCTGATCCTCGGCCGCGACAGCGGTTCCGGCGAGGGGGCCGCCGTAAACGGCCAAGGCGAAGTGCAGCAAGAGCAGGTGCTTCATCGTGGGCGCAGCATAGTCAGGCCCTCGGTCCCCTGGCAGTCGGGCTCACCCGAGGGCTGTTGCACGCACCCAGCGCATCGCCGCGCTCCACGTTACTCAGCCGCGCCGTCAATCAAACGCAAATCCTTGTCACACCAAGGTTTCCACCTCGGCGGACGCTGTTGCACGGTGCCCGGCGTCGAACCCCTGGTGGCCTCGTCGCAGGGCGGGCACGGGCAAGAGACCCAGACCGCCAGTACGTGCCCTGACCGCTGAACGTCATGCACCGTGAGGATGTGTACGGCACGGTGCCTGACTAGACTGCCGACGGCGTGAGAGGCGCGCGCGAAGGCAGACGACGTGAGCAAGCTTGTACGACATCCGTACTTCTATCCGACAGTGACGACGCTGTTGTTCGTCTTCGCCATCTTCACGGGCGTCCTGCCCATCCCGAAGGCCAGGGCGGACGACATCCAATGGGTCCCGCTCGTTTCCAAGCTGCTGCTCACGCTGGGCTTCCTGTTGCTCGCCGCGTGGTTCCTGCACGCGTTCACGCATGCGGACGAGGTGGGTGTCGACAAGGCCTGCCTGGCGGAGCAGCGGGCGTCCATGTTCCGCTTCGCGTACATGTTCTCGCTGTTCTCCTTCGCCCTGCTGGTGCTGCCGTTCACCGCGATGCTGCGGACGCACGAAACACCGCCCGATGCGGGCCCGATACGCTTGCTGCGAGCCTGCGTGCAGCTCCAGCCGACAGCGCGTCCGGCTTCAGGGGTGACGGGGCCGGTGGATTGGTGCCCTGAGACACGCCTTGCGGGCACCGTCAGCTACCCGTGGCTCGTGTCGGTCGGCGGTGTCGTGGCCCAGGAATGCGACACCCCTGGATTCGAATGCTCGGTGTCGGCGACCGCCGCAGCAGCGCCAGGCGTCAGTGCCAAGGCCGCAGCCGCTGCGCCGCCCATGTATTCCGTGCGAGGTGGTTTCGTCGTTCCGTTCTACGTCATCGTGTTCTCGTTCGTCGGCGGTGTCGTCAACCTGACCCGGCGAGTGCCCGAGTATCAGAAGCGCTCTTCGTGCAGTTTCGTTCCCACGACCACCGAGTCTTCCGTGACGCTGCTCGAGGCGCGCGAGTTCGTGGTTTTCCAGATCATGCAGTTGCTTACATCGCCCTTTGTCGCGATGGTGGCTTACTACGCCCTGGAGCCGAAGTCGATTGCCAGCGCGGTCGGCCTGGCGTTCGTGTCCGGGTTCGCCACGGAGTCGGTGCTGCTGCTGATCCGGGGCATGGTCAACGGGCTGCGGCCGGAGCCGACCAAGACGTCGGCGGCGGCGGGTGCGGACACCGCTCATTTGCATGTGCTGGTGCGCCGGGCGGGTGCCGCCACGGTAGACAGGACGAAGGTCGAGCTGCGGCGCCTGCCGAATGCCACGCCGCCGATCAAGGAAGCAATGACCGACGCCGCGGGAGAACTCGAGTTCAAGGGGCTGGCGCCGGGGTCCGTGTGGGTCGTCGCCACGCTGGGCGTGCCCGGGGCCACGCCTGCTTCGTTGAGTGCCGTTCAGAAGGTCGAGCTCCGGGCCGGGCAGACGGAGTCGATCGAGCTGACGCTCGAATAAGTGCCGGGCGGGCGCCCGGCACCGATGGCGCAAGCCGGGCTCAGTCCTCGACGCGGAAGCCGACCTTCAGCGTGACCTGGTAGTGGTCGACCTTGCCGTCGGCGACATGGCCGCGCGTCTCGAGCACCTCGAACCAGTCGATCCGGCGGATCGTCTTCGCGGCCGTTTCGATCGCATTGCGGATCGCATCGTCGGTGCCGGTGGTGGATGTGCCAACGATCTCGACGAGTTTGTAGACATGGTTGGCCATCATCGGCTCCTTACATCTTCGGGTCGGGCTTGAGGATGGCGATCGCCGCGCCCAGCGAGTCGCCGAAGATCGCGATGCGGCCGACGGTGGGTATGTCGGTTGGCGGCATCGCGGTGAAGCCGGAGCCGAGCTTCTGTGCCTTGGCGAACGTGGCGTCGCAGTCTTCCACCCGCACATAGGGCAGCCACATCGTCGGCATCGGCTCCTTGGGCTGGAACAGGCCGGCGCGGCCCTTGTCGCCGCCGGTGTTGAGGATGTAGTAGGTGCCTTGCTCGCCCATGTCCATCGCGCTGTGGGTGTAGCCGAAGGCCTTCTCGTAGAAGGCGAGCGCCTTCTTGGCATCGGTGGTCGACAGCTCGTTCCAGACGAAGCTGCCGACAGGCACATCGCCATCGGGTTCGTCGCCCTTGTCGCTGGTCCACAGGCAGAAGGCCGCGCCGGTCGGGTCGGCCAGGCCGGCGCCGCGGCCCACTGTCGGGAAGTCGGTCGGCGGCATCAGCAGCTTGGCGCCCGCAGCGGTGGCGGCCTTCACGCCTTCGTCCACGTTCTTGACCGACATGTAGCTGATCCAGTGGTTGGGCGTGCCGGCATCGGCCGTGCGCAGGCCGCCGATGCCCTGGTTGCCGTTGAGTAGGAGGTGGTAGGTCTGGCCGCCGAGCGGCATCGATTCGGTGTGCCAGCCGAACAGCGGCTCGTAGAACGCGCGCGCCTTGGCGAGGTCGTTCGAGACGTGTTCGAACCAGATGAACTTGCCGGGCAGGTACGGGGTCTTGGCGGTCTTTTCCATCGTGAGGTCCTTTCCTTTTCAGCGCGGGTGGCGCGGGGTGGGGTGGGTCGTCGCGGGGTGGTCAGTGTCCTGTCCCGCAAATAACTGTCATTGCGACGGGCCGCAATGGGGATGATCGCGAGACGACGAGCCGGGCAGATACCGGGCGGTATCTGCCCGGCTTGGCGGCGCTGCGAGCGCCCCATTTCGGCTCGCCCTTCGGGTTCGACCAGATGGCGCGCTCGCGCGCCCGCCCATCAGGGCAGATACGCTGGGTATCTGCCCAGCCGTCCGGACGCACGATCATCACCATCTGGTCGAATCTCAATGGCAGCTATTTACGGGACAGGACACTAAACGATCAAGGCGCGGTGGCGACAAAGCTCGGGCGCTGGCGGATCACGCCTTGGGCCCGGCGGATGTTCGGCATGTCGGTCAGCAGACGCTTGCCCTCGGGCATCTGCTCCACGTAGTGCAGGATCGGTGCGACGAACAGGTCGGCGAACGAGATCGCATCGCCGGCGATGAAATCGCTGCGCTCGTACACCTTCTCCATTGCGGCCAGCTGCGCCGGCATCTCGCTGACCGCACGGTCGATCACGGCGCGGTCAGGCTGGCCGGCCTCGCCTTTTGGAAAGATGTACTGCAGCACGTAACGGCGGACCATCGTGTCGTACAGGTAGCAGTTGACGGCGCTGACCCACTGGTCGCACTGCACACGGTCGCTGATGCGGCCGGGCGTGAGCAGCGGGCCGTCGCCGAAGGATTCGTCGACGAAACGCAGGATCGCGGTCGTTTCCCAGATCGCTGCCTCGCCGTCCAGCAGTGCCGGCATGCGGCCGAAGGGGTGCACGGCCAGCAGTTCGGGCGAATGCGGGGCGACGGCTTTGAGTGTGATCGCCACGCCCTTTTCCGCAAAGCCCATGCGCGCGGTGCGCACATACGTGCTGCTCGCACTCCCCAGCAGCGTGAGCGTGCCGGCGGTGCCTTGCGGGTCGACCACGTCGTTGAGCTTGTTGAAGCACGAGTCCCAGCCGTGGCGGTGGTTGGCGCTTTCCATCGCGCTGCGGAAGCCGGTGTGGTGCATGCGCATTTCGGTGCCGCCGTCGCGGCTGACGAGGTCCACTTCGATCACTGTCTGCAGCCCTGCCGGCACCGGCCCGTCGCCCTCCCAGGCCCAGGTGTAGGACAGGCGGTCCGGCGGGCTCAGCTCGACGAACTGGCCGCCGACGGCGTACTGCCGACCATCGCGGGCACGCATCTGCAGCCGGTAGGCGCCGCCCACGCGCACGTCCGCACTCACCTCGACCGCCATGCCGCGCGGACATTGCCAAGCGCCCATCAGCTCGGGCTGCACGAAGGCGGCGTAGACCTTCTCGCGCGGCGCGCGGAAGAAGCGGGTCATCGTCAGTTCGAAGGTTTCGTTGGGGTTCATCGCGGTTTCCTTTTCAGCGGAGGCGTGGCGCGCGGCGCGCGGGTCGTGGATCGGGCGGAGGGACGCCGCGTCCGGGCGGGCGGCGGCGTGGGTTCCGGGGCGGGAGCGGAGCGGGGCGCTTCCAGCAACTCGGCCAGCCGGTCGAGGCTGGCTTCCCAGTAGCTGCGGTACTGCGCCAGCCAGTCGTGCGCGGCCTGCAGGCCCTCGGGCTTGAGGTGACAGATGCGCCAGCGCGCGTCGACCTGGCGCTCGATCAGCCCCGCGTCTTCGAGCACCCGCAGGTGGCGCGACACAGCCGGCGCCGAGATCGAGAACGGCTCGGCCAAGTCGCCCACATGCGTGTGGCCTTGGGCGAGCCGGGCCAGGATGGCGCGGCGCGTCGGATCGGCCAGGGCGGCGAAGGCGGAACTCAGGGGGTCATGGGCCAGTGGCATGGTTTTCATTTAACGACTTGGTTAAATGAAAGTCAAGCGTGTGCGCTGGTAGGCGATCGAGGCCCCCCGCGGCCGACGGTCCGGCCGATCGCCCGCGCAGTTGATGACAAACGATGACAGCACCAGCCAGGCGTCATGGATTGCCATCACCGGTGACACCTGTTGCGGTGGGCGCGGTCGACAGTGAGTGCCACTCCAGCAACACCCGAAGGAACATCCGATGACCGATCACCGCCTGCCCAAGACGCTCTTGCTGGCGCTCGCCGCCGCAGCAGCCTGCACGGCAGCCCAGGCACGCCACCGCGAGCCGACGCTGGCCCAGCGCATTGCCGCGGCTCACAGCACGGCCGAGAACAACCCGTACTGTCAGGACATCCGCCCGTTTTACTGGTCGGTCGGCGACGCCACCGGCGTTCGCACCGATGGCCGCGAGGGTGTGCTGGCACCAGGCGCCACCACCATGATGTCGATTGCCTCAGCCTCCAAGCTGATCGACGGTGCCTATGTGGTCGAACAGCTCGGTGGCGTGATCAACGACGCGCAGGTTCGCTTGCTGAACTTCACCAGCGGCTACACCGAGTTCGACCGCTGTCTGAAAGACCAGACCGTGGCCGAGTGCCAGTCGTTCCACAACCGCGTCATCCACAACGGCGGCTACGTGCCGGAAAACAAGGACCACTTCTACTACAGCGGTGGACACATGCAAAAGCAGGCGGTGGACATCGGCCTGGGGCCGGACGACAACACGGCTCTCGCCGCCGACATCAACACCGCGCTGGGTGGCTTGGCCTTCGAATACATCCAGCCGCAACTGGCCGGCGGGGTGAAAACCAGCGCTGCCGAATACGGGCGTCTGCTGCAGAAGATCGTGGCGGGTCGACTGAAGATCAGCGGCCTGCTGGGCACGCACGCGGTCTGCACCAACCCCGAGACCTGCTCGACGGCGATCTATACGCCGATCCCGCTGAACGAAAGCTGGCACTACTCGCTGGGCCATTGGGTCGAAGACGACCCGGTGGTGGGCGACGGTGCGTTCAGCAGCGCCGGGGCATTCGGCTTCTACCCGTGGATCCAGGACAAGAAGCGGTGGTGGGGGGTGATTGCGCGTGAAAGCATGGACAACCTGGACGACCCTGACCACAGCCACCACCCGGGGGTGAAATCGGCTTACTGCGGCCGCCAGATCCGCGCGGCCTGGGTGAGCGGTCAACCGCGCTGACCAGTTAGGTGAGGAGCGCAATGCTTCGTTGCGCAACGAAGCAACGGGGGCCCGCGGCTTTCTAAAGTCACGGGCCTCCACTGCGCTTGGGCCAACCCATGAACCACCGACCACCGGCCTCGATCGAGATCGCCCCGACGATCCTGTACTTTGGAACACCGGTTGCGCTGATCAGCACCCTCAATGCGCGAGCACAGCCCAATCTGTCGCCGATGTCTTCGGCCTGGGCGCTTGGCGATCGCCTCGTGCTCGGCCTGGCACAGGCCAGCCAGGGCTGCGAGAACTTTCTGCTGACGCACGAAGCGGTGGTCAACCTGCCCGGGCCGGCGCAGTGTGCGGCGGTGGAGGCCTTGGCACCGACGACTGGCAGGCACCCGGTGCCCGACGACAAGCAGGCGATGGGCTACCGGCACGAAGCCGACAAGTTCTCGCTGGCCGGGTTGACACCGGCGCCGTCCCGCTTTGTCGGCCCGCCCCGTATTGCCGAGTGCCCGATGCAGCTCGAGGTTCGCCTGCTGGCCGTGCACGAAGCGACGGTGGTCGACGGCGACGACCCCGAGTTCGTGTTGCTCGAAACCCAGGTGCTGCAGGTCCACGCGCATGAAGACATCGTGCTGCCCGACAGCCAGCACATCGACACCGGCCGCTGGAGCCCCTTGCTCTATGTCTTTCGCCACTACTTTGGCACCGGGCGTCGGCTCGGCCGCAACTTCCGCGCCGAGACCTGAACCGCGCGGCGCGCAAGCATCCAAGTCAGGTCTACCGCGGCGCTCGCGGTGCACTGGCGGGCTTGGCTTTGCTGCCCGTTCCGAGCAACCCACGCTCGGTGGCGACAGCGATCTGGGCAGCGGCCGCTTCACTGCCGACGGCGCGCGCCAGCGTCACCGCACCCACCAACGACGACAGCGCTGCACAGGCCGTCTCGATGTCTCGCGGCGCCCTGCTTGACGCCGGCCCGTTGACGATGGCTCGCGCGACGTCCAGAAGGCCTGCTTCGAAGGTCGCCCGCGAGGCGTCGTCCGAACGCGCGACCTCTGTCGGCATCGTCTGCAAGGTGCAGCCCTCCGACAGATCGCAGGTGCGTTTGGCGCTGAGGTAGAAGCGCACGAACTCGGGCCACCAGGCGCGACCATGCTGCTGCTGGAAGTACAGGATGCCGCCGCGCAGATCGGTCATGCCTTGCTTGACCGATTCACGAAAGGCTTCTGCCTTGGAGCCGAAGTGAACGTAGAAGGCGCCCGATGTCAGCCCGGCCTCTTTCGCCAGGCCATCGACCCCGATGCCGCCAAACCCACCTTTACGGAAGCTGCGCCCGGCGGCTTCCAGGATGCGTTGGCGCGTCTGTTCCTTTTGTTCCGACCTGGACACGATCGACCCCGCGGCTTTGTGACGACTTGATTGTAGTTGACCGGATAACGATCGTTATGTAATCTCGAAACACGATCGTTATCCGAGCCGACCATGCAACTCTCCAACTACCTGTTCTTCACCGACTCTTGCGACGAGGCACTGGCTTTCTACGAGCGTTGCGGGCTGGGCCGCACTGCCGAGGTGCTGCGCTACGGCACTGCCGGCATCCCCGTGAGAAACGAGGCCATGCGCGGCAAGGTCATGCACGCCAGGTTCGAAGGGCCTGGCGTGCAGTTCTACGCCTCGGACAACGACGACGCGGAGCCCATGCGGGGTTCAGCCCATTTGCTGGCGATGGACGATCGCGAGTCGACGACCACGCTCTTCGGCAAGTTGGCTGCCGGCGGGGTCGTGACGACACCCTTGGGCATTCAGCCCTGGGGCGACTACTACGGCAAGTTGACCGATCGATTCGGTGTGCAGTGGATGTTGAACTGGCATCAAGAGGGGCCGGCGTCTTCGGGTTGAAGAAGGGCAGGCGGGCACACCCGACGGAGCATGGGGCAGCTACCATCGGGCGATGCCTGACATGAGCGCACTGCCCCCCGGCCAGCGTGAGACCGAAGACTTTCCGCGCTTCGGCTTGACGCCTTTTGCCGTTCGGTTCCCGACGGCCATCGACACGATCTCGCTGCAGATCAGCGGTGATGTGCAGAGCCCGGTGGATGCCGGCCCGGCACTCGCCTCGCTGGCCCGGGTCGAGCAGACCTCCGACTTCCATTGCGTGACCACTTGGACCCGCCGCGCCTTGCCATGGAGCGGTGTGCGCTTTGCTGATTTCTACCGTGAGGTCGTCTTGCCGATGTCGGGGGCGTCAGCCGAGGCGAGCTTTGTCGTGCTGCGCGGGCAAGACGGTGCGCGCACCAGCCTGCCGCTCGAAGACCTGCTGGCGCCTGACGTGTTGCTCGCCGACCGCCTGTTCGGCCAACCGCTGTCGATCGAGCACGGTGCGCCGCTTCGTTTGGTGGCACCCGCCCACTACGGCTACAAGAGCGTCAAGCACCTGAACCGCATCGAGTTCTGGCGCAGCGGTGAGAACTACCGGCCGTTCGGCCTGCGCTTCATGGTCCATCCACGGGCCCGGGTGGCTCTTGAAGAGCGCGGGCAATGGGTGCCGGGTTGGCTGTTGCGCCACCTGTACCGGCCGCTGATCCGCCCGACGGTGGCGCGTTTCGAGCAGGCCATGCAACAGCGTCTTCAGTCGCCAGGCGCAGGCGTGGCAGGGGAGCGTTCATGAAGACCGTCTGGGTGATCGACGGGGCCTACCTGTTCAGTTACGGCCGCTCGCGGCCGTTCGACTACCTGAAGCTGAAGAACGAACTGGTGCGCCTGAGCGGCGGGCCGATCCACGAGAGCTACTACCTCAACTCGACCCGCGACCCGGCCGACGATGCGCGCAACGCCTTCCACACTTGGCTGAAATCGGCGCCACCGCGCGGGCCGAAGATCCGCGTGCAGCTGTACCAGCTGAAAGATGTGCACCTGACCTGCGTCAACTGCAACCACCAGTTCGACCGCGAGGTTCAAAAAGGCGTCGACGTCGGCATCGCCACGTTGATCGTCAAGCTGGCGGCTCAGAACCTGTACGACCGGCTGATCCTCGCTGCCGGCGACGGCGACTTCGAGGATGCGATCGACTACGTGAAGTCAGAGCGCCACAAAGAGGTCTGGGTCTGCGGCTCGCAGGCCAACCTCTCGGCCGACCTGCAGTCCTACGCCGACAACGTGGTCTGGCTGGAAGACCTGCACCCGGCGATCGACAAAGGGCCCTGACCGGTCGCCGACCGCTCGCGTCCGGCGGCCGATCCAGCGCCTGCCTTCAGGGCCCTTTGATGGCGCCCTCTACGGCATCGCGAACGGGTGCAGAGACCGCTTTGCCGAGCGACTCCGCAATGCCTTCGTCCTGCACCTGGTCGGGGTCGATTGGTTGGCCGTAGGAAGACGTGTCGTTGTCGCCATCGTCCGGCGGCGGCGTGCCCCTGCCGATGGCTTCGCGCTCGGGCCAGTCGGCGTCGATCGGCGCAGCCGTATCGGCGTGCTCGACATCGTCTTCACGGGTCAGCGCATCGTCAACCGGCGTGTCGGTTGCGGGGTTGGGTCGGGTTTCTCGGTTCATGACGAGCCTCCAATGCCGCAGGTTGCGGCCATGCCGTCAATGATGGCGGCGAGGATGGACGGCGGTCGCCCGAAGGCAACGGATGCTGGCGTAGGCCGCGGCCTACATCCAGCTGCGGCACGTCAATTTCGAATGCTGCCCGGCGGCACCAGCCCGCGGCGCGGGATCGGTGTCGAGAAGACGATCGAGGTGCGCGTTTCGCCGTAGCTGTTGATCGAGGCGAGAAAGCGCTCGAGGTCTTCCAGGTCGCGGGTGACCACCGTCATCAGGTACGAGTCGGCGCCGGCCACGTGGTGGCATTCCAGCACCTCGGCGGCGCGACGCAACTTGTCGAGGAAAGCCTTCTTGCCGGGCTGCAGCACGGTGATGCCGACGATGGCCCGCACGCTGTAGCCAGCCAGTGCGGCGTCCAGCTCGGCGCTGACCGAGCGCACGACGCCCGCGTCCATCATCCGCTTCAGCCGCTCCACGGTGGCCGGCACCGACAGGCCGGCGGCGGCGGCGAGCGTCTTCAGCGGGGCGCGTCCGTCTTGCTGCAAGGCGAGCAGCAGTTGCCAGGCCTTCGCGTCGAGTGACAAGGTGTCGGGCATCGTGAGTTCCAGCAGGGCGCCGCCCCGGCGGCAGCAGCCGATTGTCGCGTCGCGCCGTCAGGCGGAAAGCCGATTTGACCTGAAAAATCGAAAGCTTCTAGGCGAATCACCTGATTCCGCATCCTGGCCACAGCAGCACCGCCCTCCGAAAATTCCGGCCATGGAAACGCCGTCACCTGTTCTCGTGTTGTTTGCCCAATCGCTGCTGATCGGCTTGTCGATCGCCGCGCCGGTGGGGCAGATCGGCGTGCTCGCGATCCAGCGCACGCTGGACCATGGCCGCGCCGCCGGCCTGGCCACCGGCCTGGGGGCCGCGTTTGCCGACGCGGTGTACGGCGCGATCGGCGCCTTTGGCGTCACCGGGCTGATCGCCTGGTTGCTGGGCCTGAAGCTGTGGCTCGGGCTGTTCGGCGGCGCGTTCCTGCTGTGGTTGGCGTGGCGCATCGCCACCAAGCCGCCGGTGCGCCGGGGCGAAGGCCATGCGCCGCCCGGCACCTTGCTGCGCTTCGTCTCCGGCACTTTCGTCCTGACCTTGTCCAATCCCACCACGATCTTGTCGTTCATGGCGGTGTTCGGCGCATTGGCCGGCCGCGCGCCGGCGGCCTCGCCCTGGGCCATGGTGTCCGGCGTGCTGGTCGGCTCGGCCCTGTGGTGGCTGGTGCTCGCCGGTGTCGTCGGCCTGTTGCGCGACCGCTTCGACGAGCGTTGGCAACGCGCCGTCAACTGGTGCTCGGCCTCGCTGCTGGCGGGCCTGGCTGTGTGGCAGCTGGCGCAGATCTTTTCTTGAAACCTTCGAAGGACTTTTCTCATGCCTACCCACGTCCAGGCCAGCCACCGCATCGTCGTGGACGCGCCCGTCGCCCAGGCTTTCATGCTCTTCACGCCGGCTGGCGAGGAGTTGTGGGTCGAAGGCTGGCAGCCGAGCTACCTGAACCCGCCGGACGGCCGCACCCAGGCCGGCATGGTGTTCACCACCGGCGAGGGTGCCGAGCACACCATCTGGCTGATGGCCGATTTCGATCGTGAGCAACACCGTTCACGCTACATGCGCTGCACGCCCGGTTCACGCACCGGCACGGTCGAGGTGCGCTGCCATGCGCTCGATGCCGAGCGCACCGAGGTGAAGGTCAGCTACGCGCTGACGGCACTGAGCCCGGCAGGCGCCGAGGCACTGCTGGGCTTCGAAGGCGAGCGGTTCGCCGCGATGATTGACGGCTGGGGGCATGAGATCGCGGCGCGTCGCGAGTCGCTGCTAACGGCCGATATCCGCTGACCGCCAGCGATATCGGCAGCGTGCCGGCTCACGAGGGCTGCAACTGGCGGCGCTTCAGCTTCAGGTAGTCCGCCATGTCCATCTCGTGCAATTGGCGCGGGTAACGCTCGGTGGCGCTGAACCAGCTGCGCAGGCGCTTGTCCGCGCGCTGCTCCGGCGGTGCCGTTTCGGCGGCCAGGAAGGCCTCGATCGCCAGGAAGTAGCGCATGGCATTGCGTTCGGCCACGCCTTGCATGCCGCCGACATAAACCGGCTGGCCGTCGGCGTCGCGTCGCGCCACGCTGAAGCCGACCTTGTCCCGGCCGGAGGTCGCCAGGTAGGCCCGCGTTGCCAGGCGGGCCGTCAAGCCGTTGGCGTACGAATAGGACATGTGGAGAAAACTTCGCTGTGCGTCGACCGGCACCGCTTCGAGCGTCAACCGATAGTCGCGCGTGCCCAGCGGGCCTTCGGGGGCGTTGATCTGGACTGACAGATAGTCCGGTTGCGCCGACCGCACCGTGTATTCGAAGTCGACGCGGAATGCGTCCTTCAGCGGCTGTTCCACCTTCTTGCCGATGGCCACCTGCAGCGTTTGCCGGCCACCCTCCGCAGCCACCTCGCAGCGCTTGACGTTGAGCTGCAGCATCAGCACGTCGCACCAATGCGCCGGCTGCTGGAAGGCATTGCCGACCAAGCCGAATGCGTGGTCGACCACCGCATATATGTCCCCTTGAGGCGTTTCCGCTGACGAATTGGCCTGGAGGATCATCGGGCGTTGGAACGGGCTTTGCGCCAGCGCGGATTGCAGGTTGCCATGCTGTGCCTGCAAGGCCTGTGCGGTCTGCGCCGATGCGCCGCCAGCTGCCGCCACGAGCGCTGCCAGCACAAGAAACCGGGACGGTCCTGATCCGAATCGTGTCATGGACACAGCTTAGGCAGTGCGAAATCGCACGCCGGTCGGCCTATCGCCCGACCCCTTGTCGGACGATGGCTTGCCACCCGTGCAAGCTTTCACGATGCGGCCGATTGCACGGCGTAGCGATCGCCCCGGCTCCCTAGAATTCGAGCCCTTCCCGGCCCTTTTTGCTGTGCGGGCTGGCATAACAACGAGGACGGCCGCGTGAGCTACGTGATTCAAATCTGGGAACAGCCTGCCGACCTGGCACTGCCGCCGAATCCGAGCGCAGTCTGGCCCATGCTGGACCATCTGTTCATGCGCGCGCCCGGCCCGAATCCGAAATACATCGAATTGGCGCGTCAGCTGATGGCCCAATTCCCCGACGCTCGCGATCCCGATGGGGAAGGTGGCCTCTGGCCGGACGGCCGTGCCGACGGCAGCGGTGTGGCCCTGGTATGGAACCTGGGCCTGGGCCGCGGCGACCGCCTGAACGAGATTCGAGCGGTGGCGGTCGTGCGCGCCAATGCGCTGGGCCTGCACGTGGCCGATGAGCAGACGGGCCAGGTGTTCCTGGCCAAACCTGCCGCGTCGAAGGCGAAACCGGCTGCGTTGGTCGACGAGACGCCGACCGAGCCGGCACCACTCGAATCGTTGCCCATACGCGCCTACAGCCGACCGTTCGGCCGCTGAGGGCTTTGGACGCCGCCGCGAATGCGGTAGTGTGCCGGGCTGCGCCGCTGCCGCACGGCACCCGCGGTGCATCCACTCTGGAGGCACACCATGCGTCAATCGATCCATCGGTCCCTTCTGATCGGCGCCGCCGCGGCTTCGCTGCTGGCAGCTTGCGCCGGCCCGTCGGGCGGTAAGTCAGGAATGAGTTTCTTCGTCACCAGTGCGAACCCCGGCAAGGGGGGCGACCTGGGCGGGCTGGACGGCGCCGACAAGTACTGCCAAAAGCTCGCCGCCGCAGCCGGTGCGGCCCACCGCACCTGGCACGCTTACCTGAGCAAGCAGCCGCTGAACGGCGAGGCGGGCATCAACGCCCGCGACCGGATCGGCAAGGGCCCGTGGACGAACGCCAAGGGTGACCTCATCGCCATCAGCGTGGACGACCTGCACAGCGCCGGCAACATGCTGAACAAGCAGAGGGCGCTCACCGAAACCGGTGCTGGCATCAATGGGCGCGGCGACACGCCTAACCAGCACGATATGCTGACCGGTTCGCAGCCCGACGGCACTTTCATCGCCGGCGACGTGAACACCACCTGCAGCAACTGGACCGTCGGTGACGACAGCGCCACCGCCATGGTCGGCCACCACGACCGCACCGGCCTGGACGACAGCGTGCCCGCCAAGTCCTGGAACTCATCCCACCTCAGCCGCGGCTGCAGCCCGGACGCGCTGAAGGCCACCGGCGGCGCCGGACTGTTCTACTGCTTCGCGGTCGATTGACCGAGCGGGCTCACGCCCGCTCGAAGTCGATGAAGCGCTGGTCGACGTCGACGCTGCGCAGCTTCACGCGCAGCGTGTCGCCCACGTCCAGCCCGTCGAAGCCGTGCACCACGCGGCCTTCGACCAGTGGGGACACGATGCGCACGAATGTGCCCTTGGGCGTGACGCCGGTGACGATGGCGTCGAAGGCCTCGCCGATGCGGTCGTGCAGCAAATACGCGGCGGCCGCCTTCAGCACGCGGCGCTCGACCGTCGAGGCGCTGTCTTCCTGCATGGTGCAGTGCTGGGCGATCAGCGTCAGCTGCTCGATCGTGTAGGGCGGCGGCTGCTTCGCCAGCGAGGCCTTCAGCAGGCGCTGGGTCACCAGGTCGACGAAGCGGCGGTTCGGGGCGGTCGAGTGGGCGTAATCGTTGACGGCCAGGCCGAAGTGGCCGGACGCGGGGACGCCTGGCGGGGCGGCGGCGTAGGCGCCCGAGCCCAGCAGCTTGACGACCGACAGCGACAGATCCTCGAACCCGGCTGGCGCGGCGTGGCGGCGGGCGGTGAGGAACTGGTCCAGCGCCAGCGCATCGGGCTGTGGCGGCAGGCTGGCACCGTGTTCGGCGGCCAGCTTGACCAGGCGGTCCCAGCGCCGCGGTTCTTGCAGCACACGTCGCAGCGAAGGCTGCCCATGTTCGGCCAGATAGCGTGCGGTGGCCCCATTGGCCGCGATCATCAGGTCGGCGATCAGGTCCTTGGCGCGGTTCTTCCGATCGGCACGCAAGTCGACCAGCTGGCCGTCCTCGAACACCGGCCGGGCTTGCGCCGTCATCACGTTCAGCGCACCGCGCCGGGTGCGCCAGTGCCGCAGCGAGCGGGCCACCCGGTCGTGCAGATGCAGCTGGGCCTGCAAGGCCGGGTTTCGGGCGACCAGCGGCGGCGCTTCGGCCTGGCCATCCAGCCAGGCGGCGACGGCGTTGTAGGCCAGCTTCGCCTGGTTGTTGACCACGGCGCGCAGCAGCTGCGAGCGCGTGACGGCGCCGTCGCCGTCAATGGTCATCTCGACCACCACCGCCAGCCGCTCGCGGCCCTCGTGCAGCGAGGTGAGGTCGTTCGACAGCAGGGTCGGCAGCATCGGGAACACGCCCGCCGCCGTATAGACCGACGTGGTGTTGACGGCCGCGTGGGCATCGACAGCGCCGTCCTGGCGCACCATCGCGTCGACATCCGCCACCGCCACGGCCAGCAGCACCTGGCCATCGGGCTGCTCCTCGGCCCAGCTCAGCTGGTCCAGGTCCTCGGTGTCGTCGTTGTCGATCGAGAACCACAGGCGTTGGCGCAGATCGCGGATGTCCGCGCCGCGCTCCAGGCCTTGCGCGGCCAGGGCGTGGGCACTGGCCTGCACCTCGCGCAGCACGGCAGGCCCGAAGTCGGGCTGCAGGCCGTGGGTTTGCATTTCGAGCGCGGCGATCCGGGCGAGTTCGGCAGTGTCCATGGTCGAGCGTTGGCGTTGGGCATGCAGATATCAGATCAGGCCGATTCTGATGCCTGTGCCGGGACTTCGGCCTGAACCGCGAGCTGCTCGGCAAAGAACTGCTGCGCCAGCGTGGCAGCAGGGCCCGGGCCCTGCCCGTGCGACAGGCCCTGCAACATCGTCAGCTGCGTCTTCGCGCCTACGCCGAGCAGCGCGCGGTGCAGCACGCGCAGACGGTCGACCCGGTTCGAGCGCAGGCGGTCGGCTTCGACCGGCCAATGATCGCTCGCCGGCTGTTCACGGATCTCCCAGGTCTCGGTGTCGGCGTCGCTGACGAGCAGCTGGATCGGTACGTTGCGCAGCAGCGCCAGGTTGAACGGCCGGCCGAAGACGCTTTCGAGGTCGCGCACGCCAGCCCACCAGTCGACCCGCTCGTCGGGCAGCGTCACGACCCCCGGCGCGCCGACCGACACGGCGCGCAGCCGTTCTGGATGAATCAGCAGATAGCGGTGCACGAACTGGGCACCGCCCGAGTAGCCCTGCAGAAAGAAGTGCGAGCCGTCGCCGCCGGTGCGACGGCCCGCCTCGTCGATCATCTCGTGCAACAGCTGGTCGTAGCGCAGGTCCTGTTCGCGCAAGAACTTGTAGCCGTCGGCCTGGCCGTCGCCCAGCACATTGCGTGGAAACAGCGGCGCCAGCACCACCAGCCCATGGGCCTTCGCGAATGGGGCAAAACGTCGCGCGCAGTCCAGGTGGTTGCGCGTGCTGTCGTGCACGGTGACCAGCAGGCCAGGCGGCGGGCTGCCCGGAGGCTGCTCGGGTGCGAAAAGGGCAAAGGAGAAGCGGCTGTCCGCTGGGTGGACAAAGGTGGCGACCGGTTCGTTCAAGGTTGGAAGGAAGATTTGTCGTCGTTCCGGCGCCGGGAGCAAATGGCGGGCCTGCGAAGCTTACGAAGGGCGCAGACCTGCTTCGAGTTCGGCGTCCGACAGGTGTGCCACCACCTGCTCCAGCACCGCACGGGCGGCAGCCACCTGGCCTGCACCCAGCCGCTCGGCCAGGCCCTGCTCGAACATCGCGTGGAATCGGCGGGCTTCCTCGATCGCCCGGCGGCCGCGGGCTGTCAGCAGCAGCTGCTTGACCCGGCGGTCGTGCGGGTCGTCCTGGCGCTCGACATAACCTTTGGCGACCATGTCGTCGACCACCTTCAGCGCGCCGGGCGACGAGATGCCCAGGCGCTCGGCCACGTCGCGCAGGCTGGCCGGGCGGGCCAGCAGCAGGCGAAAGACGTAGCCGAACGACGGCCCGAGGTCGGTGAAGCCGGCGTTGACCAGGTGCCGATGCAGCTGCAGCTTGAACGCGCCGAAGGACACGTTCAGCAGCACGCCGAAGTCGAGCGGCTCGTCCACTGCACCCGAAGAAATGGTTGGGCTCGGTGAGGGGCTTGACATTGATTCACCAAGGTTAATAAACTGAGGTGAATCAATTATCGCAGGAGACCTCGATGCCCTTCATTGACCACGCCGCCGCACCACGTTTCGAGCTGCACGGGGTGTCTTTCACCGGCCTGGCTGCGCCCAGCCGAGGGGCCACCGAAACGGCGGTCTGGATGGTGACGCTGCCGCCCGGCGCCGAGGGTGTGCCGCACCAGTTGACGCGGGAAGAAGTGTTCGTTGCGATCGAGGGCGCAGCGCGCGCGCAGGTCGATGGCCAGATCCATGAGCTGCGGCCAGGCTGTGCGCTGGTGGTGCCGGCGCATGTCGACTTCTGCCTCGCCAACCCTTACGACGCGCCGTTCCGCACGGTCGCCGTGCTGCCGGTCGGCGGGCAGGCGGTGCTGGAAGGCAGCCCGCCGTTCACGCCGCCCTGGGCGCAGTAGGCCCTGTCAACCGCTGCCGAAGCGCGCCCTGAAGTCGCTCGGCGAGACCTTCAGCTGCGACTGGAACGCGACGCGCATCGCCTCGTCCGAGGCAAAGCCGCAGCGCTCGGCAATCCGCGGTATCGACAGCCTCGAGTCGGTCAGCCAGCGCCGTGCGGCGTCGATGCGAAGCAGCCGCACATGGCGCGCCGGCGTGGTCTTCATGACGGCCTGAAATGCGCGGGCAAAGTTGCGCGGGCTCATCGCCGCCCGCTCGGCGAGCGCCGGCACCGACAGGTCGCTGGCCAGATGGCTGGCGATCCAGCGCAGCAGGGGCGCGAAACGTTGCGGATCGTCCGCCGCCGATTCGGCCGCCAGTTGGGCGCTGTACTGTGACTGGCCGCCCGGCCGCTTCATGAACACGACCAGGCCACGTGCAACCTCCAGCGCCACGGCGCGGCCGAGATCGGCCTCGACCAGCGACAAGGCGTAGTCGATGCCGGCTGAGATACCGGCCGAGCTGTGGATGCCGCCAGCGTTGACGTAGAGGGCGTCGCGTTCGAGCGCAACACCGGGGAAGGCCGCTTCGAATTCGTCGAAATGGGCCCAGTGGGTGGTGGCGCGCTGGCCGTCCAGCAGGCCGGTGGCGGCCAGCATGAAGGCGCCGGTGCAGATCGAGCCGACGCGCGGCACGCGTTCGCACACGGCGCGCAACTCTTTCACCAGACGGCGGTTGGCGATCGCCGCCCGTGCACCCGGGCCGCCCGCGACGAGCAGTGTGTCGGCCTCGACCTCGCGCAACGCACGCGTGGCCAGCATCGCGACGCCACCGGTGGTGGTCAAGGCGCCGCGCCGCGGGGCGGCCAGCTCCAGCGCGTAGGGCGGCGGCTGGCCGGAGGATGCGGCGATGACGTTGGCGGTGGCGAACACATCCAAGGGGCCGGCGATGTCCAGCGCCTGCGCCGGCGGGAAGCCGGCGATGGCGATTCGGTGGGGGCGGGCAGAGCGTGCTTTCACGGTGATGCAGCCAAGAAACGTGCGCCGCATTGTCACTGCCCAGGCGCCGCGCGTGTTGGCTGTTAACCAGGGATGAATGTCATTTCTGCCGCGGCCGCCTGCAGCACACTGCGGCGATCTCCATGCCCCGGCCCGCGCCATGCACCCGATGAATCCTCTGTCCCTTGTCCGCATCGCAGCGCTCTCGTTGATTGTCTGGGGCTTGTCGGCCTGCAGCGAGCTGCCGTCCACGCCGCTGCCCGCCAGTGCGGACGCGGCCGAGCATGTCGCGCCGTATCGGCCGCGGCCGGGCCACGAACGCCCGCTGGTAGCGGTGGTGGCGCACAACGCGGGCACCGAGCTGGTCGACTTTCTGGTGCCCTACGGTGTCTTGCGCCGCTCCGGCGTGGCCGAGGTGGTGGCGGTGTCGACCGAGCCGGGGCCGATCCAGATGAGGCCTGGTCTGACCCTGCAGGCGGACGTGACGATCGACCAGTTCGACGACAGCCACGCGCAGGGCGCCGACTATGTGGTGGTGCCCGCGGTGTTGATGGAAAACCGAGCCGAGCCGCGGCTGCTGCGCTGGCTGCAGGGCCAGGCGACGAGGGGCGCGATCGTCGTCAGCATCTGCGACGGGGCGCTGGTGGTCGCCGAGGCGGGTCTGTTCAAGGGCCACCGGGCGACCGGCCACTGGGCCACCCAGTCGATGCGGGAGACCGAGTACCCGGACACGCGGTGGCTGAAGAACGTGCGCTATGTCGACAACGGCGCGGTGATCTCAAGTGCCGGCGTGACCGCGGCGCTGCCGCTGTCTGTGGCCCTGGTCGAGGCGATCGGCGGCCGCGACACAGCGAAGGCGCTGGCGCAGCAACTGGGCTTGGACCGCTGGGACAGCGCCCATGCCAGCGAGGGCTTTCATTTGGGGCTGCAAGACATTGCCGTCTACGCGCGCAATCGCTGGTTGTCGACGCACGACGAGATCGAACTGCCGGTCGCACCCGGTGTCGATGAGATCGCCCTGGCGTTGACCGCCGATGTGCTGGGGCGCACGATGAGAGCGCATGTTTCAGCGACGGCGGCCACTGTCGAGCCAGTTCGCTCGCAGGGCGGCATCACCATCCTGCCGCAACTGCCAGCGGGGCCAGCTGCCGGGCGGATGCGGCATCCACTCATGGCCGCCGAGCCGGCGCGGGCACTTGACCAGACGCTGAACGACATCGCCCAGCGCTATGGCCGGGCGACGGCCGACTTCGTCCGCTTGCAGCTGGAGTACCCGCGGCCGTAGTGCGTCACACCGGCGGGTCTTTGGCCCGGGTGCGCGACACGGCCATCATGATGCCGATGCCCAGCACGATGATGCTGGCAACGCCGATGTAGACCGGTGCCAGCCCGGTCATGCTCAGGCCCCAGGCGATGCCGGCGACGAGCAGCAGCAGGCCGATCAGGTACAGCGCGAATGACATGGTGAAGCTCCTTTCGGTCGCCCGGGGCAAGGCCCTGGCTTCCCGCCGACTCTAGGCAACTGGGGCCCCGCGGCCGATCGGCGGAGGGCGGGCACTGGCGTAGGCTGGGTCCTACGAGGCGGATTGAGCGCGCAGGAAACGCTGCCGTTCGTCGCTTCCAACCGTGGCTCGTCTGCTGCGGTCCGCGGCCGGTCTGAATCGGCTTGGGCCTGGCCCAGGCGCTCGACACACTGCTTGGCACCGGCCCTGGATTTCCTCTCATGGGCGCCGGCCACAAAGCAGCAGGAGACCGCCAATGCCTTCATCATTCAGCCCGGCCACGCTGGCCGGCCAGCCCAGTTCCGTGGTGCCATTGGCAGGCGCAGACGCGCTGAGCCGCCTGGCCGGCCGCGCGCTGCCGTGGGCGGCCAGCGCCTGGTGCGCCGTGGCGGTTGCGGGCCAGTTGATGTTCACGGCCTATGTGCTGAGCTTCTACGGCCGGGCCGCGGTCGCAGGCCAGCCGGAGCAGTGGAACAAGGTGCTGCCGCACGGCTGGGTACCCGGCGACACGCCAGCCAACCTGGTGACCGGCTTGCACCTGCTGTTCACCGTGCTGATCATCCTCAGCGCGGTGGTCCAGCTGCTCCCGGTGGTGCGCCGCCGCTGGCCCGCGCTGCACCGCTGGAACGGCCGGTTCTATGTCGTCTCGGCGCTGTTGATGGCCAGCAGTGGCCTGCTGATGATCACGACGCGCAAGACGGTGGGCGACTGGCCGCAGCACCTGGCCATCGGCCTCAACGGGGTGCTGATCATTGCCTTTGCACTTGTCGCCTGGCGCCTGGCAGTGGCGCGGCGCTTCGAGCAGCACCGCCGCTGGGCGCTGCGGCTGTTCCTGGCCGTCAGCGGGGTCTGGTTCTTCCGCATCGGGCTGATGGCCTGGATCGTGCTGAACCAGGGCCCGGCGGGCTTCGACCCGGAGACCTTCACCGGGCCGTTCCTGAGCTTTCTCGGCTTCGCGCAATACCTGCTCCCGTTGGCGGTGCTGGAGGCCTACTTCCGGAGCCGCGCACAGGCCGGCCCGCGTGTCCGCCTGGCGATGGCCGCCGGTCTGGCCGGCTTGACGCTGCTGACCGCCCTGGGCATTGGCGCGGCAACACTGATCATGTGGTTGCCGAAGATGCACGGAGGCTGAGGATGACCACGCACCACATCGTGGCGGGCTTGTTGAGCCAGTCCGAGCTGCTCGCGATCCCTGTGCTGCTGGCGGTGCCGGCCATGCTCTACTGGTTGACACGCGTGCTGCGTGCGCTGCGTCGCCTTCACCCCTGAACGCCTTGCATGATTGCTGCCGACACCTCACCGCCGCGCGGCCTCGGCCGCATGCTGAGCTGGCCTCGTGTGCGCACCACGCTGATCTTCGCGGTGCCACTCGGGTTGATGCACAGCCTCAGCTCCAGCATCACGTCGGCCAGCACCTGGGTGGCGCGCTCGGTGACGATCGGCCTGCTGGCGATGCTCGTCTTCGGGCTGTGCGAGCAATGGCCGGCGCGCCTGCCGAATTGGCTGGCGCGTTGGGTGTGGCAACTGATCGGCGTCGTGGTGTCGATTCCGTTCGGCGCGTTCCTGGCCTATTACTGGACGACCGGAGGGCACCCGAACTTCGCCGAAGACCGCTTGCGCCTGACCGGCTTCGCCGGCATGTGCTTCAGCGGCATTCTTTTCGGCCCATGGGTGGCCCTGGGGGCGATGGTGCGACAACGTGACGACCTCGCGCGCAACCAGGCACTGGCCTTCCAGCTCGAACGCAGCGAGCTGGAGCGGCAGGCGCTGGACGCCCGCATGCGCCTGCTGCAGGCTCAGGTGCAGCCGCACTTCCTGTTCAACACGCTGGCCAACGTGCGGGCGCTGGTCAACACCGGCTCGCCGCGCGCCAGTGCCGTGCTCGACAGCCTGATCGCCTACCTGCGCGCCGCGGTGCCGCGGCTCGACGAGCCGGCCACCACGCTGGGGCAGGAAGTGCAGCTGGTGCGCGCCTACCTGGAGCTGATGCACATGCGCATCCCGGACCGCCTGCAGTTCAGCCTGCACATCGACGAGGCCGCGCTCAACCTGCGCTGCCCGCCGATGGCCGTGTTGACCCTGGTCGAGAACGCCGTGCGCCACGGCATCGACCCGAGCGAAGAGGGCGGGCGCATCGAGGTGAACATCGCGTTGCGCGAAGGCCGCTGCAGTGCCCGCGTCATCGACACCGGCGTGGGCCTGCAGCACGGCGGTGGCGGGTTGGGCACCGGGTTATCGACATTGCGCGAGCGCATGCAGCTGGCCTTCAGCGGCAATGCCCGGCTCAGCCTGACCGGCGTCGTGCCGCACGGCGTGTGCGCGGAGCTTGATTTCCCAGCCCAGAAGATCAGCCCATGACCCCGTCGCGCCCAACGGCCTTGATCGCCGACGACGAGCCCTTGCTGCGCGAGGAGCTCACGCGCATGCTGGAGCAGGCCTGGCCCGAGCTGCAGATCGTCGCACAGGCGCGCAACGGCCGCGAAGCCGTCGAAATGTATGAGGCGCAGTTGCCCGATATCTGCTTCCTCGACGTGCACATGCCCGGCCTGTCAGGTGTCGAGGCGGCACGCGAGATCGGGCGCCGCGCGCACCTCGTCTTCGTGACGGCGTTCGACCAGTACGCGCTGAAGGCGTTCGAACATGGCGTGCTCGACTACCTGGTCAAGCCGGTCGAGCCGGCGCGCCTGGCCGACACGGTGGCCCGGCTGCAGTCGCGGCTGGGCACGGCCCAACCGGCGCAAGCGACCGAAGCCTTGTTGCAGCAGCTCGCTGTCCAGCTCCAGCGTGGCGCTGCGCCGGCGCATCTGCGCTGGATCCGCGCGATGGTCGGGCAGGCGGTGCGCATGATCGCGGTCGACGAGATCGACTTCCTGAAGTCCGACGAGAAGTACACGCTGATCGCGTGGCGCGGCGATGGCGGCAAGCCGGCGGAGGCCTTGATCCGCACGCCGCTGAAGGAGTTGCTGGCGCAGCTGGACAGCACCCAGTTCGCGCAGGTTCACCGTTCGGTCGTCGTCAACCTGCGCGCGATCAGCCATGTGACCCGCGGGCTGAACGAAACGGCCGACATCTACCTCAAGGGCCGGCCCGAGGTGCTGCCCGTCAGCCGCTCGTTCCTGCACCTGTTCAAGCAGATGTAGCGGCCAGGGCAATCAGGGCTTGATCGTCATCGGGACGCCCGCATCGCGGCAGCCCTCGATGCCGCCCACGAGGTAAGAGGCCTGGTAGCCCATCGTGCGCAGCGACAGCGCCGCCGCCTGGCTGACCTCCATGCCGTGGCGGCAATAGACCACCACCGGCTTCTGACGATCGAGCTCGGTGGCCCACGAGGGCAGCCGGGCCGGGTCGCGCCAGCTCGCGCCGGCCAGCAGGTCGCGGGCGTCGGCATAAGCCTGCGCCTTGCGCACGTCCACCAGCTGCGCGCCATCGGGCAATGCGGCGTGGCCGATGGCCAACGGCAACGCGTCGCTCGCGACCGTGGCCGCGAAACGCTGCGCCACGCGACCCCAGTGCACGTTGCCCATGAAGGCGTCGACATAGGCCGCGGCCTTGGCGCCGAAGTCCATGTGGTAGGCGTGCTCGTACATGTCCAGCGCCAGGATCGGCGTTGCACCAGCCAGCAGGTGGGTGTGGTCGGCGGCCCAGTGGTTGATCAACCGGCCTTCGCGGGACGACCACGACAACAGCGCCCAGCCCGAACCGCCGCCCATCGCCTTGGCCAGCGCGCTGAACTCGGCGCGCCAGCGGTCGAACGAGCCGAAGTCGCGCTCCAGTGCGGTCGCGAGCCCCTGCGGCCCGATGGCGCCGTCGCCGCCCAGGCCGTCGAAGTACAGCTCGTGCAGCCAGGCCGAGTTGGCGGCGATCAGCTCTTCGCGCTTGAGGCCATTGACCGTGAAGACCGGAGCCGCAGCCCAGTCCAGCTCGGCCAGCTGTTTGCGGATGGCGTTCAGGCGCTTCACGGCGCCGCTGTAGTTGTTCTCGTGGTGGCTGGCGACCAGCCTGGGCGACAAGCCGTGGAGCTGGTCGAGCGCCAGCGTCAGGGGTTGGATTTGGAAGTCCATGTCTTGCTCCAGTGAGGTATGAGTGGATCACGCGCCCCAACCGGGACAATGTAGCGAACGATACATCATTGTCGTTAACGCTACAACGATCTATCATCGCGGCATGGTCACCCGCTTTGTCAACGCGGCGCGCCGCTGGCTGTTGCCGGCGCCCACCGCCGTGTCGGCCTTGCCGGTGCTGGGCGCGCGGGGCCTGCGTGCGCTGGTCGATGGCTACATGAGCGTGCTGCTGCCAGCCTACCTGCTGGCGATCGGCTTGAGCACGCTGCAGGTGGGCATCGTCGCGACGGCGACGCTGCTGGGCTCGGCGCTGGCCACGATCGGGGTGGGGCTGCTGGGCCACCGCATCGGCGCCTCGCGCTTGTTGTCGGCTGCGGCGCTGCTGATGGTGGCCACCGGCCTGGGTTTTGCGGGGCTGACGGCGTTCTGGCCGCTGTTGCTGGTGGCCTTCGTCGGGACGCTGAACCCCAGCGCCGGCGATGTCAGCCTGTTCCTGCCGCTCGAGCACGCGCGGCTCGCGGCCGCGGCCGACGGCCATGCGCGAACCGCGCTGTTCGCGCGCTACAGCGTCGTCGGCGGCTTGTGTGCTTCGCTCGGGGCGCTGGCCGCCGGGGTGCCGGCGTGGCTGCAGCGGGCGGGCTGGTCCGAGCTGACGGCGTTGCGGGCGATGATCCTGCTGTATGCGCTGGTCGGCCTGTGGGTCTGGTGGCTGTACCGGCGGGCCAATGGCACGCCAGCGGCCGCAGCCCCACCACATCAACCGCTGGGTGCTTCGCGGGGCATCGTGGTGAGGCTGGCGCTGCTGTTCAGCGTCGACGCGTTCGCCGGCGGTCTGGTTGTCAATGCCTTGATGTCGCTGTGGCTGCTCGAACGCTTCGGGCTGTCGCTCGCCCAGGTGGGCCTGTTCTTCTTCTGGACCGGTTTGCTCAGCGCGGCGTCGCAACTGGCCGCGGCGCCGGTGGCACGGCGCATCGGGCTGCTCAACACGATGGTGTTCACCCACATCCCGTCCAGCGTGTGCCTGGTCGGTGCAGCGCTGGTGAGCGACGTGCACCTGGCGCTCGGCCTGCTGTTCGTGCGCGCAGCCTTGTCGCAGATGGATGTGCCGACGCGCTCGGCTTTCGTGATGGCGGTCGTCACGCCGGCCGAGCGGCCCGCGGCCGCGAGCTTGACGGCAGTGCCGCGCAGCCTGGCCGCCGCCTTGAGCCCGGCGCTGGCCTCGGCGATGTTTGCCGCCGGGTGGCTGGCCGCTCCGTTGGTCGCCTGCGGGCTGCTGAAAATCGGCTACGACCTGGTGCTGTGGCGGGCCTGCAGGAAACAGGTGCTGCAGGAGCCGGGTTGAACGGGTGGCCGCCCGACGTGCCGTTTCGAGCCCGAATGGTTGCCAGCCGGCTTCCCCCCAAACGGGGGATGGCCGCTCCCACGTCCGTGGTCGACAGTCGCGGCTCGCTTCATCCCAAGGCCATGGAATCGACATTGAACGACACCGGGCGACCGCAGGCTGGCGCCCCCCTGGCGGCCCAGGCGGCCCAGGCACGGTTTGCCGCGCTGTACGCCGAGTTGCACCGCATTGCGCACCGGGAGGCCCGGCGACACGGCGGCCTGGCGCAGATGAGCACGACCACCGTGCTGCACGAGGCCTATTTGAGTGTGGCCGGTCGTGATGCCGGGTTTCATGACCAGACGCATTTCGTGGCCTATGCGGCCCGGGCGATGCGGGGACTGGTGATCGACCGCGTGAGGGCGCGTGGTGCGCAGAAACGCGGTGGCGCGTTCGAACTGGTCACGCTGAACGACGAGACGGCCGACGCCGTGGCCGACGTGTCCGGCCTTGAAAGCGTCAGCGACGCGCTGGACGAACTCTCAGGGCTCGATCCGGACCTCGCGAAGATCGTCGACCTGCGTTTCTTCTGCGGCTTTTCGATGGCCGAGATCGCGGCGCAGCTCGATCTGTCGGAGCGCACCGTGCATCGGCAATGGGAAAAGGCCAGGGCGTTGCTGTACCGCGCCATGACCACCGGCTGATGGCGCCTGGGCACTTTGGCGCCACCCGCCATGGTCCTATCGACTGGCCAGTTGTTGCAGCTGTTCGGGATAGCGCGCACCGTGGATCTGGATCTCGGCGGCTGCGGTCTCGATGTCGCGCAGGTCTTCGGGTGACAGCGCCACGTTGGCCGAGCCGATGTTCTCTTCCAGGCGGTGCAGCTTGGTCGTTCCGGGGATCGGCACGATCCACGGCTGTTGCGCCAGCAGCCAGGCCAGGGCGATCTGCGCCGGCGACGCTCCCTTGCGCTCGGCCATGGCCTTGAGCAGGTCGATCAGCGCCAGGTTGGCTTTGCGGGCCTCGGGCGTGAAGCGGGGCAGGCCGCTCCGGAAGTCCGCGGCATCCAGCTTGGTCGTGTCGTCCATCTGGCCGGTCAGGTAACCGCGGCCGAGCGGGCTGAACGGCACCAGGCCGATGCCCAGCTCTTTCAGCACCGGTAAAACTTCGGCCTCGAGGTCGCGCGTCCACAGCGAGTATTCGCTTTGCAGCGCCGTCACCGGCTGCACGGCGTGCGCGCGGCGGATGGTCTGCGCATTCGCTTCCGACAAGCCGAAGTGCTTGACCTTGCCTTGCTTGATCAACTCTTTCACCGTGCCGGCCACGTCTTCGATCGGCACCTGTGGGTCGGGGCGGTGCTGGTAGAACAGGTCGATCGCATCGATCTTCAGGCGTTGCAGCGACGCATCCGCCACCTGGCGGATGCGCTCGGGCCGGCTGTCCACACCTGGCATCGCCTCGACCTTGAAACCGAACTTGGTCGCGATCACGACCTGGTCACGCACCGGCGCGAGGGCCTCGCCAAGCAGGGCCTCGTTGGTGAAGGGGCCGTAGACCTCGGCGGTGTCGAAGAAGGTCACGCCCCGGTCGACCGCGGAGCGCAGCAGCGTCACCATCGCTTGTCTGTCGGGCAATGGAAAGTAGCCGTGCGTCATGCCCATGCAGCCCAGCCCGATGGCCGAGACCGCCAGGCCACTTCTGCCGAGTTCACGTTGTTGCATCCGGTGCTCCTCAAGAAGGGGTTCAGCCAGGCATTCTCGGCTGCTCGCGAAATGCACAGGGATGCCGGGTGATCGACAAGAAAAAGCCGCGCATCAGCGCGGCTTCCGGGGTGCAAGCGACTTCAGGCTCAGCCCTGGTTCTTGTTGGCATCCTTGATGCTCTCTTCGACATTGCCCAATTGCTTCTGGGCCTTCCCAGCGATTTCGCGGGTCGTGCCTTGCACCTGTTGCTTCGGGCTGTCGATCAGCTCGCCGGTCTTGCGTTGGACCTTGCCGGCGGCTTCCTTGACGCTGCCCTTGACTTGGTTGCTGTTCATGGATTCACCTCATCGGTAGTTGAACGATGGCACGCAGTGCGCAAGCGCTGCGTTGGAATTCATCGTAGGCAAACGATGGGGCGGCCACTATCCGACAGAGGCGCGGCGGCCTGTAGGTCGCTTCTTACCGCTCAGCCTTTCAGCAGCTTCTTGAGCCAGGCCACCAGCCGCGCGATCGGCCCGTCGGGCTCGCCTTCGGGCGGGGGCAGGTCTTCGGGCTTGCCGTGCTTGTTGACCAGCGCCTGGGTGAGGTTGCCGAAGAAGTCGGTCGCCATTTTCTGGGCCGCCATGTCGACCAGGCGCGAGCCGATCTGCGCGATCTTGCCGCCGACGGTGGCGTGGGCCGTGTAGTGCAGCACCGTCTCGTTCGGGCCGTTGGGCTCCAGGCGAACGGTGGCGTGGCCCTTGCCATGGCCGGCCTGGCCGCCCTGGCCTTCGAAGTGCAGCGTGTAGCTGTTGGGCGGCTGCAGGTCTTCGAGCCTGAGCTTGCCTTTGAAGCGCGCCTTGACCGGGCCGATGGCGGCCATGATGGCGACGTCGAACTGGTTCGGGTCGGCACCGGGCGTGATGGCTTCGCAGCCGGGTATCGCGGCCTGCAGCATCGCGGTGTCGTTCAATGCGTCCCACGCGAGTTGCTGGGACACGGGCAGGGCTTGCTGGCTGGTCAGTTCCATGCGGGGTGGGGGGTCAAAATCGGCGAAGTGGGTTGGCGACGTGTGCCCGCTTGGGCCAGCACGGCGGCGAGTTGTTCAAGGCTGGCCAGATTGTGCGCGGGTAAGAAAAGATCCACATGCGGCCGCATGGCGCGGATGCCACCGGCCTTGGGCTCGAATGCAGCGTAGCGCAGCAGCGGGTTCAGCCAGACGAGGCGACGGCAGCTCTTGGCCAGCCGCTCGGTCTCGAACGCGAGCTGGGTGGTGTCCCCGCGCTCCAGGCCGTCGGTGACGAGCAGCACGGTGGCGCGGCCGCCGCCAAGCACACGGCGCGCCCAGTGCCGGTTGAAGGCGTGCAGGCTCTCGCTGATGCGTGTGCCGCCGGACCAGTCCTGCACCTGGCGCGCGACGTCGGCAATGGCGATGTCGGGGTCGCGTTGGCGCAGCGAGCGGGTGATGGGCGTGAGCCGGGTACCGAAGACGAAGCTGGCGACGCGCAGGTCGCTCTGCGCCAAGGCGTGGGCGAAGTGCAGCAGCATGCGCGAGTAGCTGGTCATCGAGCCGGAGATGTCGGCCAGCACGACCAGCGGTGCCGGCTGTTCGCGTGGGCGGCGCCAGCGCAGCGCGCCCGCATCGCCACCATGGCGTGCCATCGCGGCCAGGCTGGCGCGCCAGTCGATGCGGCCAGGGCGCGGGTCGCGTGCAAAGCGGCGGGTGGGCAAAGGTGGTGTGAACGTGGCGATGCGCATCACCAGGCGCTTGGCTTCGCGCCATTCAGCAGCGGTCAGCGATTCGAAATCGCGGTGGCGCAGCACCTCGCGTTCGCTCGCGCTGAAGGGTGCATGGATCTCCACCTGATCGGGCGGCTGCTGCGCGGCGGGTGGTGGTGGTGGTGGCGCGCTGCCGGCTGGGAAGAGCGCGTCGGCCAGGCGGCGGTTTTCCTGCATCGGCAAGGGTGCAGTACCCCCGTCACGGGCCTGCACCGTGGGTAGCAGCATCGCCATCATGCGGCCCAGCAGATCGGGGTCGCGCCAGAAGAGTTCGAAGGCCTGATCGAACAGCGCGCGGTGTTCGGCGCGGTCGATGAAGCAGGCGGCCAGTGCAGCCTTGAAGTCGCGTCGTGATTGCAGCGCACCGGCAGCCAGCGCTTGCAGAGACAACTGGATCCGGTCGGTGCCGACCGGCAGGCCGGCGTCGCGCAGCACGCGGGCGAAGTGCAGCACGTTGTCGGCGAGGTGGCCGGGCAGATGGGTTGTCGACGAGGCGGAGAACATGTCATTGACGCTGTCGGATGCGTGGAGCGAGATCAGGCCAGCGGGGTACTCTGTTCCGCTCATGTCCCCCGCCGCCAGCCTGCGGCCGCCGGCTCCTCCTAATACTTCGCTTCACAGAGCACCCCACCGTCCTGATCCGGCACGGTGCGCAGGCTGCAACGCATGGCAGATCACGATGATGGCCGAGGGTGTTGGGTGGCCACCTCAGGTGCGCGCCGCGCCGCGCATCGCATCCTGCACCTCAGCCAGCAAGCGCGCCGCCTCACCGCCTTGCATGCGGGCGATGTCGTCCTGGTACTTCAGGATGACACCCAGTGTGTGCTGCACCGTCTGCGGGTCGAGCACCAGTGCGTCGAGTGCCATCAGCGCCCGTGTCCATTCGATGGTCTCGGCCACGCCGGGCAGCTTGTACAGGTCGATGCCACGCAGCTTCTGCACGAAGGCCACGATCTGCGCCGACAGCGCCTCTGGCGCGCCGGGCACGCGGCGCGCCAGGATCGCGCGCTCTCGCGCTGCATCCGGAAAACCGACCCAGTGGTAGAGGCAGCGGCGCTTCACCGCGTCGTGGATCTCGCGCGTGCGGTTCGAGGTGATCACGACGATCGGCGGCTCGATCGCGCACACGGTGCCCAGCTCGGGCACGGTGATCTGGAAGTCCGACAGCACCTCGAGCAAGAAGGCCTCGAAGGGTTCGTCGGCACGGTCGAGTTCGTCGATCAGCAGCACCGGCGGCACCGGGTTGGCCGGGTCGATGGCTTGCAGCAACGCGCGCTTGATCAGGAAGCGCTCGCCGAACAGTTCATGGCTCAAGCCGCCCTGCGCCGCGCTGCCTTCGGCCTCGGCGACGCGGATCGCCATCATCTGCCGCGCGTAGTTCCACTCGTAGGCGGCGCCCGCCAGGTCCAGCCCCTCGAAGCATTGCAGGCGGATCAGGGGCCGGCCCAGCATCGCGGCCAGCGTCTTGGCAATCTCGGTCTTGCCGGTGCCCGGCTCGCCTTCGAGGAACAACGGGCGCTGCAGCTTCAGCGCCAGGAAGACAGTGGTCGCCAACTCCCGCTCGGCCACGTAGTCATGCGCGAGCAGCGCCTCGGCGGTGGCGTCGATGGAGGTGGGCAGGGCAGTGGTGTCCAGGCTCATGGGTGGTTGGAAAAGAAACGCCGCAGCAAGTGCGGCGTTTGGGGTCACTGCAGATGGGCCGTCAGCTGGCAGCCACCGCGCGGCCGGCCAGCACGGGGATCAGCGCGGCGCGGTATTCACCCGTGCCGTGCAGGTCGGTCGTCATGTCGGCGGGTGGCACGAAGACGCCGTTGCACGAGGCCGCATCCCAGCTCGCTTGCAGCTTGGTTTCCAACGCATTCGCGCGGAAGACGCAGGCCTTGGCGCCGGTGACGGCCACCCGCGTGCCGCCCGGGCCCTTGCTGACGAAGACCCCGACTGTCGAAAAGCGCGACGCCGGCTGTTTGAATTTCTGCCAGCCGGCCTTCTCGGGCACCGGGAACTTGACCGCGGTGATGACTTCGCCGTCCTTCAGCGCGGTCTCGTACAGACCCTTGAAGAAGTCGTCGGCCGCGATGCTGCGCTGGTTCGTCTGGATCGTCGCGCCGAGCCCTAACGCGGCAGCTGGATAGTCGGCCGCCGGGTCGTTGTTGGCCAGGCTGCCGCCAATCGTGCCGCGGTTGCGCACCTGGCGGTCGCCGATCTCGCTGGCCAGTTGCGCCAGCGCAGGGATGGCTTTCTGCACATCTTTCGACGCGGCCACTTCGGCGTGCGTCGTCATTGCGCCGATCGTCACGGTGCCGCCGGCCACGGTGATGCCGCGCAACTCGGCAATGGACCCGAGGTCAATCAGCGTTTCGGGTGCGGCGAGGCCGAGTTTCATCGCCGCGAGCAGCGACTGGCCGCCGGCCACGAGCTTGGCGCCGCCGTGGGAAGCGGCCTTGGCCGCGTCGGCCACCGAACCGGGGTTCTGATAAGCAAAGGCTTGCATGGTGATCGCTCCTCGGCTCAGCGGTTGTTCTTGATGGCTTGCCAGACGTTGTAGGGCGAGGCCGGCATCGGCACGTCCTTCAAGCCCAGCGCGTGGCAGATGGCGTTGATCAGCGCCGGTGGCGAGCCAATGGCGCCGGCTTCGCCGCAGCCCTTCACACCCAGCGGGTTGTGGGTGCAGGGCGTGCCCTTGACCGTCTCGACCGTGAAGGTCGGCAGGTCGTCGGCACGCGGCATCGCATAGTCCATGTAGCTGCCGGTCAGCAGCTGGCCGGTCTCCTTGTCGTACACGCCATGTTCGAGCAGCGCCTGGCCAATGCCTTGCGCCAGCCCGCCGTGCACCTGGCCCTCGACGATCATCGGGTTCACCACGTTGCCGAAGTCGTCGCAGGCGGTGAACTTGTCGATGCGCGTCACGCCGGTGGCCGGATCGACCTCGACCTCGCAGATGTAGGTGCCGGCCGGATAGGTGAAGTTGCTCGGGTCGTAGAAGGCGTTCTCGTTCAGCCCCGGCTCCAGCTTGTCGTGCGGGAAGTTGTGCGGCACATAGGCCGTCAACGCCACCGAGGCGAAAGGCACCGCCTTGTCGGTGCCGGCGACCTTGAACTGGCCACCTTCGAACTCGATGTCGGTGTCGGCTGCTTCGAGCAAGTGGGCGGCGATCTTCTTGCCCTTGGCGATGACCTTGTCGAGCGCCTTGACGATCGCGGTGCCGCCGACGGCCAGCGAACGCGAGCCATAAGTGCCCATGCCGAACAGCACCTTGCTGGTGTCGCCGTGCTCGATCTCGATGTCTTCCATCGGGATGCCCAGCTTGTCGGCCACCACCTGTGCAAAGGTCGTCTCGTGGCCCTGGCCATGGGCGTGGCTGCCGGTGAAAACGGTGACCTTGCCGGTCGGGTGAACGCGCACTTCGCCGGCTTCGAACAGGCCGGCCCGTGCACCCAAGGCACCGGCCACGCTCGACGGTGCGATGCCGCAGGCCTCGATGTAGGCCGAGTAGCCGATGCCGCGTTTCAGGCCCTTGGCCTCGCTCGCTCTCTGGCGGGCCGGAAAGCCCTTCACGTCGGCCAGTTCTTCGGCGCGGTTCAGCGTCGCGTCGTAGTCGCCGATGTCATAGGTCAGGCCGACCGGGCTGGCATACGGGAACTCATGGATGTAGTTCTTGCGCCGGATCTCGCCGGGGTCCATGCCCAGTTCGCGCGCCGCTGTCTCGACGATGCGCTCGACCACGTAGGTCGCCTCGGGCCGGCCCGCGCCGCGGTAGGCGTCCACCGGCGAGGTGTTGGTGAAGACAGCCGTCACGGTGGCGCTGATCTTCGGCGTCGTGTATTGGCCGGCCAAGAGCGTGGCGTACAGGATGGTCGGCACGCAGCTCGAGAAGGTCGACAGGTAGGCGCCCAGGTTGGCGGTGGTGTCGACCTTCAGCGCGAGGAACTTGCCATCCTTGTCCAGCCCCAGTTGGGCGGTGGTCGCGTGGTCGCGGCCGTGCGCGTCCGAGAGAAACGCTTCGCTGCGATCGGCCGTCCACTTGATCGGGCGGTTGATTCGCTTGCTGGCCCAGACCAGCGCGGTTTCTTCGCCGTAGAGGAAGATCTTCGAGCCGAAGCCGCCGCCCACGTCGGGCGCGACGACGCGCATCTTGTGCTCGGGGATGCCGAGCACGAAGGCGCACATCAGCAGGCGTTCGACGTGCGGGTTCTGGTTTGACACGTACAGCGTGTAGCTGTCGCCGGCACGGTCGTACGACGCGTTGGCGGCGCGCGGCTCGATCGCGTTGGGGATCAGCCTGTTGTTGCGGAAGGTCAGCGTGGTGACATGGGCCGCGCTCTTCAGTGCCGCCTCGACGCCAGCCGCATCGCCGATCTGCCATTGGTAGCAGCGGTTGTCGGCCGACTCGGTGTGCAGCGCGGCCTTGGCGTTTTGTGCGTCGACCGGGTCGACGACGGCAGGCAGCTCGTCGAACTCGACGTCGATCAGCTGCGCTGCTTCCTTCGCCTGCTCCAGCGTTTCGGCGACGACCAGCGCGACGCGGTCGCCGACGTAGCGGACCTTGCCATCGGCCAGGATCGGGTGCTTCGGCTCCTTCATCGGCGTGCCGTCGATCGAATTGATCAACCAGCCACAGGGCAGGCCGCCGACGTCCTTGAAGTGCTCGCCGGTGAACACGCCCAGTACACCCGGCGCGGCCTTGGCCGCCTCGGTGTTGACGCGTTTCAGCGTGGCGTGCGCATAAGGCGAGCGCAGGAAGTAGCCGTAGGTCTGGCCGGGCAGCGTGATGTCGTCGGTGTAGCGGCCGGTGCCGGTCAGGAAGCGGGCGTCTTCGCGACGCTTGACGCTCTGGCCGATGAAACCTTGACGTGCGTTCATGATGTGCTCCTCAAGGCTTCATGGAAGCGGCGCCTTGGCGCACCGCCTTGACGATGTTCTGGTAGCCGGTGCAGCGGCAGAAGTTGCCGTCCAGCCCCTCGCGCACCTCCTGGTCGGTGCTGCAGGCATGGTGCTTCACCAGGTCGACGGCGCTCATCACCATGCCGGGGGTGCAGAAGCCGCATTGCAGGCCGTGGCACTCGTTGAAGGCGGCTTGCATCGGGTGCAGCGTGCCGTCGGCAGCGGCCAGGCCTTCGATGGTGGTCAATTCGCGGCCCGCGGCCTGCACGGCGAGCATGTTGCAGCTCTTGATCGCGCGGCCGTCGAGGTGCACGGTGCAGGCGCCGCATTGCGCGGTGTCGCAGCCGACATGGGTGCCGGTGAGCTGAAGCCCCTCCCGGATGAACTGCACGAGCAGGGTGGAAGGCTCGACGTCGCGCGTCAGTTCGCGCCCGTTGACCTTCAGCGTCAGCATGGCCATGTCGTCTCCTTTGATAGACATCCAGGAAGGAACGCCGGACTGCGGACGCCCCCGGTGCGCTGCATCTTAGGCAGCCGGGGCGCCGCTGGCTTGTGCCACAAACACCTACCACTGTCCTGCAAGGGGTAGGTCGCGCCATCAGGGTTCACCCGCGGTCTTGTTCCAGAACGGGACAGTCCCGCATCGGCCCGGCGGCTGCTCAGGGTATGCCCGTGGCGCCGGACACCGCTGCCTTTGCAATTCAGGGCTTCATTGCGGTACGCCGGCAAACGGCGCGCAGATCCCCGACACTGATGCCGATATGGACAACGTTGATCTGAACATCCTGCGCCAGGTGGTGGCCTGGCGCGAATCCGGCCACCGGGTGGTCATGGGCACGGTGACCCGCACCTGGGGCTCGGCGCCGCGGCCGGTCGGCTCGGTGGTGGCGGTGCGCGACGACGGCGCGATCGCCGGCTCCGTCTCGGGCGGCTGCATCGAAGACGACCTGATCGAGCGCACCAAGGCCCACGCGTTGGCCGCCACCGCTCCACAAGTCGTGCGTTATGGCGTCTCGGGCGACGAGGCCGCGCGCTTCGGCCTGCCCTGCGGCGGCACGCTGGAACTGGTGCTGGAGCCGCTGGCCGACCACAGCCAGGTCGAGCCGCTGCTGAAGCTGCTGTTGGCCGGTGACCAGGTGCGGCGCGAGCTGGTGCTGGCGACAGGCGTCGTCACGCTGAGCGAGCCCGAAGGCGCCGATGTGGTGGTGCTGGATGAGACCAAGCTCATCACGACGCATGGCCCGAACTGGCGCCTGCTGATCGTTGGCGCGGGCCAGATGACGCACTACCTGGCGCAGATGGCGCAGGCGCTGGACTACCAGGTCACCGTCTGCGACCCGCGCGACGAATACACCCCGGCCGAGCCCCTGCCCGGCGTGCGCTATGTGCGCGACATGCCCGACGACGCGGTGCAAGCGCTCAAGCCCGACCCCCACACCGCCGTGATCGCGCTGACCCACGACCCCAAGCTGGACGACCTGGCGCTGATGGAAGCGCTGCACTCGACCGCGTTCTACGTCGGCGCGATCGGCTCACGCGTCAACCAGGCCAAGCGCAAGCAGCGGCTGGCCGAACACTTCGGCCTCGACGAGCCGACGCTGGACAAGCTGCACGGCCCGGTCGGCATCAAGAACGGCGCCCGCACGCCACCGGAGATCGCGGTCAGCATCCTGGCCGAGCTGACGGCCGTGCGCTACGGCTGGCGGATTCCGGAGCCGGTGTTCCTGGGAGATGGACTGACGGGGCCGACGGGGCCGGAAGCCGGCTGCGCCGTCTAGCGGGGCTCTCCCACCGTTCGCCCTGAGCTTGTCGAAGGGCTGGGTTGAGTAGCGCGCTGGGCTTCGACAAGCTCAGCCCGAACGGTGAGGGCTCAATCCAGCGTGGCCGCGTCGGCGAACGAATCGCTGATCTCGTTGTCCGTCGCCAGCAGCACCACTGCGTCGGTCAATGGCAGTTTGTCGAACGAGCCGTGGAAGACGAAGGCCTGGGTCTTGTTGAAGTAGACCTGGTACGCGCCACCGCTGGTGCCGATGCGCACCGCCCGCACGGCATGGATGAGCTTGCCGGGTTGGCTGATCGGCTCCTTCATGCAAGTTTCGAGGGCACGGACCTCGGCGTCGGCCAGCCGGACGTGGCGAACGGTTGCCAGCTTCGGCACGACGGCCGCCTTGCAGGCCTCGCTCAACTCGATCGCAGGCTCGGGTTCACCGCCGAGAAAGTCTTGCGGCGCCGTGATGGGGCGTCGCCAATTGGCGTCGGCCGCGGCCAGCGCGGGCAGCAACAAGAGCAGGCAGGCAACAGGCAAGCGCCTCATGGGAACTCCTTGAAGAGGCGGGCGGGTCGGTGGGTATCCGACGCGCGAGCCGCATCATCTCGGAGATCGCGGCGGCTGTAAACGTAAGTCCAGCTGGGCAGCACGGCGCGGTAACGCGTTGTCAATGGCGCGCGGCGGCGCAGAGCCATGCTCGGGCGCCGGCAACAGCCCTCTGGGCCGCAGCAGCATCGTGCCGATCATCGTCAGCGCGATCAGCAAGGGCCGCAGCATGCCTGCGTCCAGCCGGCCATCGGTCATGGCTTGGAGCGGCCCGGCGACGTAGCGCAAGACCTCCGGCAGCACGGTCAGCAGCACCGCGCCGAGGACCACGCCCGGAATGTGGCCGAGGCCGCCGAACACCACCATCGCGACGATGAAGGTCGACTCTTGCAGGCTGAAGGCTTCGGGCGACACGAAGCCCTGGAAGGCCGCGAACATCGCGCCGGCCACGCCACCAAAACTGGCCCCGATCCCGAAGGCCAGCAGCTTCAGGTTTCGGGTGTGGATGCCCATCGCCTCGGCGGCCACCTCGTCGTCGCGGATGGCCATCCAGGCGCGGCCGATGCGCGAGCGCTCCAGGCGATGGCAGACGATCACCGTCGTCACCGTCAATGCGAGGAAGAGGTAGAAGTACAGCGTGACAGGCGCCAGCTGGAAGCCTCCGATCGCCAGCGGCTGGCCCAGGTCCAGCCCCAGCAGGCGCACCGGGTCGATCGGGCCAACCCCTTGCGCGCCGTTGGTGATGTTGATCGGGGCGCCGCCCATGTTGTTGATCAGGATCCGCACGACCTCGCCGAAGCCCAGGGTGACGATCGCCAGGTAGTCGCCGCGCAGCTTGAGCGTCGGCGCGCCCAGCACCATGCCGAGCACGGCGGCCAGTGCAGCCGCGAGCGGGATCGTCACCCACCACGGCGTGTGCAGGCCCGCCGGGAACAGCGCGCCGATCGCCGCGAAGTTCTCGCTCAGTTGCGGCGAGTTCAGCAGCCCGAACAGGTAGGCGCCGACAGCGTAGAAAGCGACGTAGCCCATGTCCAACAGGCCGGCGTAGCCGACCACCACGTTCATGCCCAGCGCCAGCATCAGGTATAGCAGGCAGGTGTCGACCGAGCGCACCCAGTGCGTGCCACCGGCTTGCAGCAGCAGCGGCAGCAACAACAGGGCGGCGATGCCGGCCGCCTGGGCCGTCTTGCGTTGCAGAATCATCGACCAAGGCTATTCGAGCCCGAATGAATCGGAAACAGGCTCAGAATCCGTTCATTGCGGAATTAACCGCTTCAATCAGGACCACCCGATCCATGGCCATGGACAAGCTCAGCGGCCTCCTGGCCTTCGTAAAGACGGCCGACCTGGGCAGCTTCGTGGCGGCGGGCCGAACGCTGGAGATCTCGGCATCGGCGGTCGGCAAGGCCGTTGCCCGGCTGGAGCACGAGGTTGGTGTGCGCCTGCTGCACCGGAGCACGCGCCGCGTCCAACTCACCGACGAGGGCCGGCTGTTCCACGAACGCTGCCGGCGCGTGCTCGACGACCTCGACGATGCGCAGGCGATGCTGGTGCGCACACGGGAGGCGCCGCGCGGCCGGCTGCGCGTCAGCGCGCCAATCGTCGGCCACCACTTCCTGATGCCGCTGATCCCGGACTTCCTGGCGCGCTACCCGGAGGTGGAACTCGACATCAATTTCACCGACCGCAGCGTCGACCTGATCGAAGAGTCGATCGACATCGCGATCCGCAGCGGCGATCTTCCCGACTCGCGCCTGGTCTCGCGGCCGTTGCAGCCATTTCGGCTGCTGTTGTGTGCCTCGCCTGCGTATCTGTCGAAGCACGGCACGCCGAAGCAACTGCGTGACTTGGAAGGCCACGCCTCGATCCGCTTTCGGCATCCGAACACCGGCAAGCTGCTCGACTGGCCGATGCTGCAGGCCACGCCCGACATCGATGCCCGGCTGCGAACGGTGCTCGCCTGCAACAACATCGAAGCGGTGCTGAGCGCCACCCGGCGCGGCCTGGGCATCGCGTGCATGCCGGACTTCCTGGTTCGCGATGTGCTGGCCGCGGGGCAACTGGTGTGTGTGCTCGATGGGCAGCTCAGCGCTGGCGGCCGGTTCAACGCGCTCTGGCCGACGAGCCGGCATTTGTCGCCCAAGGTGCGGGTGTTCGTCGACCACCTGGGTCGCTACTTGTCGGGTTAGGTTGCCAACAGAGACGTTGTTGCCAGTTGCCTGCGCCTCGTTCGCCGCAGTCTGCGAAGCCGGCGCTTCGTCGTTCTGCGCACTACGTCGCAGTCTCGCTGGCAAGCGGCTGGCGGCTGGCTGTCACCGCTGCCGCGTGTCGCCGAGAATCCGCGCGATTTTCACAACGATGCCGCGGAGGGCGGTTCAAGCATGGATCTCTTCAACACGAGTCGGCAGCGCACGCTGCGCCAGTGGCTGGTTCGCATCGGTGCGGTCGTCGCCGGCCTGACGATGGTGGTGTTCGGCCTGAAGGAATACCGCGCCACGTCGCACCTGCAGTCCTCTGGCGAACTGGCCGAGATTCAACCGATCGACGGCTACACGCGGCACAAGCGTCGTGGCTCGACGACCTACACCGCGCAGATCACCTTCGAGACGTCGGCCGGGCGCAAGGTCTCGCAGCGTCACAGCATCCCGAAGGATGCGCTGGACGAACTGGAACACGGCGCCAAGGTGCGCGTGCGCTACGACCCGCAGAGCCCCTCGCAATTCATCTTCGAGCACGAGAGCCCCGAGTGGCTGCCGACCGCCATGGGCACGGGCTTTCTTGCTCTGGGGCTGTTCCTGCTTTGACGGTGCCGCACCGCAGCGGCATCAGTTCACCGACTTGGAAGCCAGCTGCGCCTGCAGGTGCCCAACGAGTGCCAGCAGCTCGTGGTTCAGGTTTCGGGCCACTTCGGCCAGTGCCGGCCCATTGAAGGCTTGCTGCAGCAGCTGCTCCAGCTGCCGTATCCGTTGCACCAGCGCGTCGGCGCCGATCGAGCCGCAGGCGCCGCGCAGCGAGTGGCACAGCGCCCGCCAACGCTCGACGCGCAGCGGGCTGGGCGGCTCCAGCAGCTCCGGCAACCCCGCGCCGTAGGCCTTGACGAAGCTTGCGAGCACGCGCTCCAGCGCGAGTACGTGGCCACCCAGGTTGTCCAGCGCCTGGCGCCAGTTCAAGCCCGGCACCGCGTCCAGGCGCTCGATCAGCGGAGGCAGCGGTGGTGGTGGTGCACCGGGCCGCTGCCGGACCAGCGGCGATGGCGGCGCGATCTCGGGGCGGGGCCGTCGCTCAGGCAGCCAGCGCAGCAAGGTGGCATACAACCCGGCCGGGTCGACAGGCTTGGCCACGTGGTCGTTCATGCCGGCTTCCAGGCAGGCGTCGCGGTCTTCGCCAAAGGCATTGGCGGTCATCGCGATGATCGGCAGGGCAGGCCCCAGCCGGCGGCGGATCGCGCGCGTCGCGGCCAGGCCGTCCATCACCGGCATCTGCATGTCCATCAGGATCAGGTCGTAGGCGCGCGTGCTGGCCAGCTCGACCGCGCGGCGGCCGTCGGCCGCGGTCTCGACCGCCAGGCCGACGCGGTCGAGCAACTCGCCGCCGACCTCCTGGTTGACCTCGTTGTCTTCGACCAGCAACACGCGCTGGCCGGCATGCTGCCGCCGCAATCGGGCCTCGCTTTCGGCCATCTGCGACAGCGGCATCTGCGGTGCAACCGCTTCGTCGGCCTGCGCCAGCCAGACAGTGATCCAGAAGGTGCTGCCCACGCCCGGCTCGCTGTGCACGCCGACTTCGCCGCCCATCAGCTTGGTCAGATGGCGGGTCAGCGCCAGCCCCAGGCCGGTGCCACCGTGGCGCCGCGCGATCGAGCTGTCGGCCTGCTCGAAGGCACTGAACAGCGCGGCCTGCCGGTCCGGCGCGACACCCTCGCCGGTGTCCTGCACCTCGAAGCGCAATTGCACCCGGCCGTCTTGCCGGTCCAGCACCTCGCCGCCCAGGCGGACCCAGCCGTGCTGGGTGAACTTGACGGCGTTCGACAGCAGGTTCAGCAGCGCTTGTGACAGGCGCATCGGGTCGCCACGCAAGCGCGCAGGCAGGTCACCCGTTCGCACCGTGAGGTCCAGCCCCTTCTCGCGCGCCGGGCCGGCCACCAGCTCGGCGGTCTGCTGCAACATCGCGCCGAGCGAGAAGTCGGTCAGCTCCAGGTTCATCTTGCCGGCCTCGATCTTCGACAGATCGAGGATGTCGTTGATGACCTGCAGCAAATGCTTGGCCGCATGGTCCACCTTGCCCAGGCGCTCTTGCTGCAGCGCGTCGCGCGTCTCATGCGCCATCAAGTGGGTCAGGCCGATGATCGCGTTCATCGGCGTGCGGATCTCATGGCTCATGTTGGCCAGGAAGGCGCTCTTGGCGCGGCTGGCTGCCTCGGCCTCGTTGCGCGAGCGTTGCAGCTCGGCGTTGGTGGCCCGCAACTCGGTCTCGGCCCGCTTCAGCGCGGTGATGTCGAAGGCCATCACGTAGACGCCCAGTACCTTTCCGGATGCGTCCTCATCGGGCAGGTAGTGCACCTGGTGGACAACGGTTTCGCCGCTCGCGTTGGTCTGCTCGCGATCGAAATGCTGCGCCTCGCCACGCAGCGTGGCCTGCAGGCGCGGCAGGTTGCGTTGGCGGTACCCGGCGTCGAAGATCTCGTCTGCCTTGTGGCCCAGCACCTGTGCAGAGGTCTTGCCAAACCATTCCAGGAAGCCGCGGTTGGCGAAGCGGCAGCGCAGTTCGTTGTCCCAATAGGCGACGCGGCCGGGCAGGGTGTCGGTGAGCGTGCGGTTGAAGCGTGCCAGCCCTTCGAGCCGCTGGACCGCGTCGCGCAGTTCGCGGGTGCGCGCGGCCACCACTTCCTCCAGCTCTTCGCGGTGGCGGGCGATCGCGTCGTCTTGCTGCTTGCGTTTGGTGACGTCGGTGAACGAGGTCACGACCGCCATCAGCGCACCGGTGTCCGGGCTCAGCACCGGCAGCGCGCTGACCTCGAACCAGGTGGTGGTGCCATTCGGATTGACGGTGTGCAGCAGCACCCCTTGCTGCGCCGGCTGGCCGCTCAGCACCCGGCCTGGCGGTGTTTCTTCGGGCGGCATCGGCGTGCCGTCGTCGCGCAGCGGGGTCCAGCCCGGCGCCACGACCGAGCGGCCCTGCCAGTCGCGCTGCAAGGCGCCGACGATGCGCTCGGCCGCCGGGTTGCAGCTGATCACCGCGCCTTGCGGGTCGCACACCAGCACGCCCTCGTTCAGCACCGAGACGACGGTGCGGTAGTGCGCTTCGCTGTCGCGCAGCGCACGCTCGGCCCGTCGCGCATCGGTCAGGTCGCGCGAGACGCCGAACAGCCCGATGCGCCGGCCGTCGGCGCCGAACAGAGGGCCGCGGGTGCACAGGTTGACGCGCTCGCCATTCGGGCTGGGCAGGCGCTCGTCGAACACCTGCGGCGCGCCGGCCTGCAGCGCGTCCATGTCGTGCCTGGCCAGCGCTGGTGCCCAGTCCGGACCGAAGATCGAGAAGTCGTCGTGGCCAAGTACTTCGTCGGCACGCTTGCCGAATTCAAGGCAGGCGGCGCGGTTGACGAACACGTAGCACCCCTGCAGGTCCTTCGCGAAGATCGCATCGGACGAGCTCTGGGCGATCGCTTCGAGCAGCGCCAGCGTCTCGATGCGGGCCTCTTGCTGCGCGCGGTCGTGGTGGGCCAGTCGCAGCGCCTGTCGCTGTGTCCACAGCCGGCTCACCAAGGCCAGGCCGAACAGCAGCAGGGCGGCAGTGGCCACGGTCCACCAGGCGGTTCGCCAAGCAGGTGCTTCGACCTCGCTGACGTCGATCTTCGAGACCAGCCACCAGTCGGTGCCACGAACCGCGCGCACGGTGGCCAGCACCAGGACGTTGCGGTAGTCGAGTGTCCGCATGACCTCGCCGCGGGGCGCGTCGGCGCGCGCCACGCGGGCGATGGCCTGTGGCGACCCGGCCAGGGGCAGCGTCAGGCGCCTGCCGCTGTCGGGCCGGCCCCGCACGTCGTTGAGGATGACGGCCCGGTCGTCCTCGACTCGCCACAGCACCGATTCGCCGCTGGTGCTGGGCACCGGTTGCGTCGTCAGCATCGGGAACAGCACGCGCCGCGGATCGACGCGCAGCACCACGGCGCCGGGGTGCGGCACCTCGGTGGCCAGCAAGGGCACGACGACGTCGAAGCGCAGCGGGATCGGCGAGCCATCCTCGCGGTAGATGCCGGTGTGCCGTGGCTTGCCGCTGGCCAGCGCCGCTCGCAGCGTGGCGGCCAGCTCGTCGCCAAGGTCCTGGTCTTGCGGATGTTCGCTGACCAGCACCTTGCCCTGCGGGTCGACGATCATCACGCTGTCTTCGTCGTTGGCCCGGCGAAAGTCGACCACCCGTGCCAGCAGGCGCTGACCGGCGTCATCGTCTTTCCGGCTGACCCAGCGGGTGTACAGATCGCCCACCGCCTGGCCGGTCGACAGAAAGCCGGCGAGCGTCATTTGTCGCTGTACCCAGGCCTCGACCTGGGTGGCCTGCAGTTCGGCCAGCGACTGCAACTCGGCGCGGGCCTGTCGGCCCTCGGCGTCGAAGTCGCGCCAGATGACCCACCCCGCCACGACCACCACCAGCAGCGCGAACGCAACCAAAGGCGGCCACCACCGTGGGGGCGGCGAAAGGCGCTTCTCGGCGCGTGGCGCAAATGCGGTTCTCGGCACCTGCCTTTCCCTGTGCGTCTGTTCTGGTGAGACGTCTGGCGGCGATTGTGCGCCGCGGCCCCAAACCATGGCCCGGCCCATGGACTTGCGCGGCGAGCCCGTTTCGCCGGCAGAACCGCGGGTTCACCCGAAGCGGGGCCGCACGGTTCATCCCCGAGAAGGCGCATTTCGTCGGACCGGAGGCAATTCCATCATCGCGGTGAGGCATATTGGCGACCTTCGAAAACCGTCGCTCCCCCGAAAAACTCATGACTCGACGACTGACCCCTTGCCGCCTGGCGGCGCTGATGCTGACCACGGCCCTTGCCACCCAGGCGCAGGCTGCTGCCGCGCCGCTGGGCCCGCTGAAGGACCCGCTGTGGCTGCGCTACTCGGCGATCTCGCCCAACGGGCAGGAAATCGCGTTCGCCTTCCAGGGCAACCTGTTCGTCGTGCCCACGGGCGGCGGCGTGGCGCGGCTGCTGGTGGGCAATGGCCACCACAGCTTCTCGCCGGTCTGGTCGGCCGATGGCCGCAGCATCGCCTACGCGAGCGACACCCATGGCAACTTCGATGTCTTCGTGGTCGATGCCGCGGGCGGCCCGTCGCGCCGGCTGACGACCCATTCGGCCGGCGAGGTGCCGCTGTCGTTCACGCCGGACGGCAAGGAGGTGCTGTTCAGGTCCACGCGCATGGACTCCCGCACCAACGTGCAATTCCCCAGCAGCGCGGTGGGCGAGCTCTACAAGGTCTCGGTCGAAGGCGGCAAGCGGCCGACACAGATCTTCAGCACGCCGGCGATGGCCGGTCAGTTCAACAGCGCGGGTAGCCAGCTGGTCTATGAAGACTGGAAGGGCTACGAGAACGCGTGGCGCAAGCACCACGTCTCGCCGGTGGCGCGCGACATCTGGCTCTATGACGCGAAGACCGGCCAGCACCGTCAGCTGAGCAACTTCGGCGGCGAAGACCGCAACCCGGTCTGGGCACCCGACGAGCAGTCGGTCTACTTCCTGAGCGAAAAGAGCGGCTCGTTCAACGTCTGGAAGATGCCGCTGAACCAGCCTGAGGCCGCGACCCAGGTCACCCAGTTCACGAAGAACCCGGTGCGCTTCCTGAGCATCGCCAAGAACGGCACGCTGAGCTTCGGCTACGACGGCGAGCTGTACACGCTGGCCTCCGGAACCACAGAGCCGAAGAAGGTGGCGGTGCAGATCGCGGCCGACACCCGTGTCGACCGGATCGAGAACGTCAAGCTCAGCGAAGGCGCGACCGAGATCGCCGTCAGCCCCGACGGGCAGGAAGTGGCCTTCATCGTGCGCGGCGAAGTCTTCGTCGCGTCGACCGAGTTCGGCGATACCCGCCGCATCACCGACACGCCGGCGCAGGAGCGCTCGCTCAGCTTCAGCCCCGATGGCCGCCACCTGGTCTTCGCCGGTGAACGCGATGGCTCGTGGAACCTCTACGAAGCCCACCTGACCGGCAAGAAGAAGGACGCGCCGTACTTCTTCAGCGCATCCAACGTGCCGGTCAAGACGTTGCTGAAGAACGGCAAGGAGAACTTCCAGCCGCGCTACTCGCCCGATGGCAAGGAAGTGGCCTTTCTCGAAGGCCGCACGACGCTGAAGGTGCTCAACATCGCCAGCGGCAAGGTGCGCGAGGTGCTGCCTGGCGCGATGAACTATTCGTACGCCGACGGCGACCAGTGGTTCGACTGGTCTCCTGACGGCAAGTCGCTGCTGGTCAACTTCGTCGACCACAACCGCTGGAGCTCAGAAGTCGGCCTGATCGATGCGCAAGGCAAGGGCCCGCTGCTGAACCTGACCAAGAGCGGCTACGAAGACGTGCACCCGCTGTTCACCAACGGCGGCAAGTCGATGCTCTGGTACAGCGACCGCATGGGCCTGCATGGCACCGGCGGTTCGTCGCAGCAAGACCTGTTCGCGATGTTCTTCACCCAGGAAGCGTTCGACCGCTTCAACCTGGAAAAGAGCGAGTTCGCGCTGCTGAAGAAGCAGGAAGAAGACAAGGAAAAGAAGGACGACAAGAAAGACGGCGACAAGAAAGACGAGAAGAAGGACGCCAAGGCCGACGACAAGAAGAAGGGCCACGACAGCAAGGACAGCGACGACGAAGACGCGATCAAGCTGCCCGAGCCTGTCAAGGTCGAGCGCGAGGGTCTTGAAGACCGCGTTGTGCGCCTGACGCCCAACTCGGGCCCGCTGCGCGCCGCGGCGATGACGCCCGATGGCGAAACCGTGTTCTATCTCGTGCAGACGGCCGAGGCCTACGAGCTGTGGTCGCTCAAGCCACGCCAGAAGGCGGTCAAGAAGGTCGGCGAATTCCCGGCCGGCAAGGCCGAGCGCGGCGAGTCCGATGCGGTCGACCTGCAGCTCGATGCCAAGGGCGAAAACGGCTTCGTGCTCGTTGGCGGCGGCATCAAGAAATTCAAGGTGCCGAAGGAAGAGGGCGAGGTCAAGGCCGAGGCGATGGAGTTCAGCGCCGAGATGCGCCTGGACCGCACGGCAGAGCGGCAAGAGATGTTCGAGCACATCTGGCGCCAGACGCGCGAGAAGCTCTATGTGGCCGACATGGGCGGCATCGATTGGGGCTACTACCGCAAGGTCTATGAGCGCCAGCTGCCGTTCATTGCCGACAACCACGACTTCGCCGAGGCGATGAGCGAGATGCTGGGCGAGCTGAACGTGTCGCACACCGGCTCAGGCTATCGCGCGCACCCGAAGGACGCCGACGCCACCGCCGCGTTGGGCGCGTTCTACGACGAGGCCTACACCGGCGCCGGCCTGAAGATCGCCGAGGTGATCGAAGGCGGGCCGCTGGTCAATGCGAAGGTGTCGGTGAAAGCCGGCATGGTGATCGAGAAGATCGACGGCGTGGCGATCACGGCCGGCGCAGAGTTCGACTCACTGCTGAACCACAAGGCTGGCAAGCGCATCGAGCTGAGCGTGTTCGACCCGGCGAAGAACAAGCGCTTCGAACAGGTCGTCAAGCCGATCGCGTTGCCCGAGCAGAACGAGCTGCTCTACAAGCGCTGGATCAAGACCGAGCGCGAGATGGTCGAGAAACTGTCGAACGGCCGCCTGGGCTATGTGCACGTTCGCGGCATGGACGACGACAGCTACCGCGACGTGTTCTCGGAAGTGCTCGGCCGCCACAGCGGCAAGGAAGCGCTGATCGTCGACACCCGCTTCAACGGCGGCGGCAACCTGCACGACGAACTGGCCACTTTCCTGTCCGGCAAGCAGTACCTCGAGTTCCTGCCGCGCGGCCAGCAACTGGGCTGGGAACCGACCGGCAAGTGGACCAAGCCGTCGATCGTGCTGATGAGCGAGAGCAACTACTCCGACGCGCACCTGTTCCCGTGGACCTACCGCAAGCTCGGCGTCGGCAAGCTTCTGGGCATGCCGGTCGCCGGCACCGGCACGGCCGTGTGGTGGGAAACGCTGCAGGACGAAACGCTTTATTTCGGCATCCCCGAAGTCGGCTTCCGCGATGCGAAGGGCGAGTTCATGGAGAAGGCGCTGATCGAGCCGGACATCAAGGTCCCGCACGACCCGGCCCTGCTGGCCACCGGCCGCGACCTGCAGACCGAAGCGGCGGTCAATGAGCTGCTGAAGAAGCGCTGAGTCGGCTCTGCCGAAATGAGAAGGGCGCCTTGCGAGGCGCCCTTTTTCTTGTACGAATCGCTGGCTTCGACAGGCTCAGCCCGAACGGAGGGGAGGTGGCCCCCACCCCGTTCGCCCTGAGCTTGTCGAAGGGCATCCGAACATCCTGAGCCCGTCGAAGGTGCTCAGGCCGTGAGCTTGAACACCGCCACCATGTCGGCCAGGTTGCCGGCCTGGTGCTTCAGGCTTTCGGCGGCTGCGGTGCTTTCCTCCACCAGCGCGGCGTTCTGCTGCGTCACGGTGTCGAGCTGCGTCACCGCCAGGCCGATCTGGCCGATGCCGCCGCTCTGCTCGAGGCTGGAGCTGCTGATCTCGTTGATCAGGTCGCTGACATGCTTGACCTGGTTCACGATGTTGTCCATCGTCTGGCCGGCATCGGCCACGAGGCGGGTGCCGTTCTCCACCTTCGCGACGCTCTCGTTGATCAGCGACTTGATCTCCTTGGCGGCCTGGGCGCTGCGCTGGGCCAGCGAGCGCACCTCGCCAGCGACCACCGCGAAGCCGCGGCCCTGCTCACCGGCGCGGGCGGCTTCGACGGCGGCGTTCAGCGCCAGGATGTTGGTCTGGAAGGCGATGCCGTCGATCACGCCGATGATGTCGGAGATCTTCTTCGAGCTGGTGCTGATGTCGTCCATGGTCTGCACGACCTGGCCGACCATCGTGCCGCCTTGTGCCGCCACGGTCGAGGCGCTGGCGGCCAGCTGGGTGGCCTGGCGCGCCGTGTCGGCGTTGTGCTTCACCGTGGCGGTCAGCTCTTCCATCGATGCGGCGGTCTGCTGCAGGTTGCTCGCCTGTTCTTCGGTGCGCTGGCTCAGGTCGCTGCTGCCATTGGCGATCTGGGCCGAGCCCGCGGCGATCGATTCGCTGGCATCGCGCACGCGGCCCACGATGTCGACCAGGCTCGTGTTCATGCGCTGCAGCGCGGCGAGCAGCTGGCCGGTTTCGTCGCGGTAGCGCGCGGTGATCTGCGAAGTCAGGTTGCCGGCAGCCACCGTCTCGGCTGCTTTCACCGCCTGCGCCAGCGGGCGGGTGATGGTGCGGGTCACGTACCAGCAGCTGACCGCGGCCAGGAGCATGCCGATCAAGGTCAGGCCGATCTGGATCGACGTGCTGCGACCACGCACACCGTCGATCACGCCGACGACGGCGCCGGCGCGCTGCATGGCCCGCTCGTTCACCGCGTCGACGGCTTTCTCCATGCCGTGCACCGACTCCTTGAACTTGCCCAACGCGGCGTTGGCGTCCTGGGTCGAGGTGAGCTGGCCGCCTTCGATGGCCGCCAGCGTGCCGGTGTATCCATCGGCGTAGGCTTTGTAGCTGTCGCCGATCTGGGCCAAGTCTTTCTTGTCCTGGTCGGACAGGTCCAGCGCCTTGGATGTTTCCAGCGTGGCCAGCAGCTTGGCGCCGGCGTCCTTCCACTTCTTCACATAACCGTTGCGCTTCTCGGCGTCGGCCATGTTGATGAAGCTGTCTTTCTCGAAGCGGCGCTCCTGCAGTACCAGGATCTGCAGGTCGGCCGCGTGCTGGGCCAACGCCACGTCCTGCTCCAGCGTCTGCCGGGTCATGTTGAAGAGCGAATTCACTCCCCACATGCCCGCACCGGCCATTGCGGCCATCATCAACAGCATGCCGGTGACCATCAGGCCGAGCCGCACGCCAATCTTCAAGTTCAGGAAAGCACCCATCACTTCGTCTCCATCGATTTTTGTGCGGAAAACAAGAGCTCCGCCAACAACCAAGGGAGAACCGCACCGCCTCGTTTATCGACGATCGGCTCGTGTAGGGAGAGCTTGAAAAGCGTGTGAACTTGCCGCCTTATTGCGGGTAAACGTGTACATGGCTCAAATTTCACATATCGCTGTCGGCGAATCGTTTGGGATAGCGGTATCAGACGGCCGCGCGCGCTCTTCGCGCTGACGCGTGCCGCCTTCGATCAGCGCCGCTGTCGGCGCCGATCGCCTGGCTCAGACGACCACGCGCAGCGCCTCGTCCAGCCAAGCCAGCGCCATTGCGAGGTCGGCATCGCTGGCATTCAACGCCGGCATCAGGCGCAGGCGTTCGGGCCGTACCGCGTTCAGCAACAGGCCCTGGCCTGGGCGGTCGCGCAAGGCGTCGGCCAGCCGCTGTGCGCGGCCGGGCTGCGGCAGCTCCAGCGCCAGCAGCAGGCCCTGGCCGCTGCAAAGGGGGCCGCCCTCGCGCAGCGCCAGCGCATCCAGCCCGTCGCGGAATTGGGCCGCGCGCTCGTTCATCGCTGTCAGAAAGCCCGGTGCCGTGACGACCTGCAGCACCGCCAGCCCCGCCGCGCAGACCAGCGGGTTGCCGGTGTAGGTGCCGCCCTGGTCACCCGGCTCGAAGCAGCAGACTTCGTCCCTGGCCAGCAGTGCGGCGATCGGCACACCGCCGCCCAGGCCTTTGCCGAGCGTCATCACGTCGGGCGTGACGCCGGCCTGCTGGTGCGCGAACAGCGTGCCGGTGCGGCCGATGCCGGTCTGCACCTCGTCGACGATCAGCAGCAGGCCCAGATCGCTGCACAGCCGCCGCAGGGCGCGCAGGAAGTCGGGTGTCGCCTCGATCACGCCGGCCTCGCCCTGGATCGGCTCCAGCATCACCGCCACGGTGCCGGGGCCGATCAATTCGGTGACCGAGCCGATGTCGTTCAGCGTCGCCTTCGGAAAGCCCGGCACCTGCGGCGCGAACATCGTGTCGAAGCCGGGCTTGCCGCTGGCGCTCATCGTCGCCAGCGTGCGGCCGTGGAAGGCGTTGCGGAAGGTGATGATCTCGTGCGCCCCGCCGCGCTTCTTGCGACCGAACTTGCGCGCCAGCTTGATCGCGCCCTCGTTGGCCTCGGCGCCGCTGCTGGCGAGAAAGCAGCGCTCGAGCCCGCTCAAGGTCGTCAACCAATCGGCCAGCGCGATCGCCGGTGCGTTGTGCAGGCCCGGGCCCACATGCAGCAGTCGGCCGGCTTGCTCGGCAAGGGCGCGGGCAATCTCGGGCGGCGCGTGGCCCAGTGTGTTGACGGCCCAGCCTTGCACCAGATCGAGGTAGCGGCGGCCTTGCGAATCCTGCAGCCAGCTGCCGCAGCCTTCGGTGAAGACCAGCGGCGGGCGCTGGGTGAAGGGCATCAGCGCCTGCACCGGGAAATCGGCAAAGGCTCGCTGGGTGGGCAGAGCGGAGGCGTTGGCGGGAGGGGGCGGTTGGGTCGTCGGTTCAGTCGTCGTCAGCACGGTTGCATTCCTGGGAAGGAGGTGAGAAAGCAACCACCAGACACCGACGCGGCGACCGCTGCCCTGGGCACTCGCGCCCTCTGCAAGAGGGGCACGCGCCAGAAACAACAAAGGCCACGAGGGGTCTCGTGGCCTTGGGGTGAACGCCGGTCTGCTAAGAGGCGACGTTCAGGCTGGACGAGTCCGCTCGACGATCAGTCGTCGGGCGGTTCGTCGCAGCGAGAGCGGGCTGTGCAGGCGCGTGTTCACGGGCCGCAGCATAACAGCGTCGCGGCACGTCATGCCGAGGGCTGCGGAACCGGCTCGTCGAGATGGCGCGACAGCAACGCGATCGCGGTGGCCAGCAGGGCGACCAGCAGCAGCGCCATGCGCAGGCTGGTCAGGTGGGCCAGCCAACCGATCGCCGGCGGGCCCATCAGAAAACCGCCGTAACCCAGTGTCGCCATCGCCGCGATGCCATGGCCCGCGCTGTGCTGCGAGCGGCGCGCCGCGGCGCCGAAGACCAGCGGCGCGACCACCGCGACCCCGAGCCCGACCAGCACGAAGGCGATCAGCGTCAGTACTGTGTGCTGTGTCGCGATGGCCACCGCCATCATCGCCGCCGCTGCGGCGTTGGCCAGGCGCAGCAGGTTGGCAGCGCGCCAGCGCGCGACGATCTGGTCGCCAGCCAGCCGCAGGCCCATCATCGCGAACGAGAAGGCCGCGTAGCCGAGCGCCGCCTTGGCCGCGGTGGTGCCGAGCGTGTCCTTCAGGTAGACCGCGCTCCAGTCGGCCATCGCGCCTTCGATCAGGAACGCGCAGCACACGATCGCGCCCAGGCCGAGCATCGCCGGTTCGGGGAACGCGAAACGTGGGCCGGCTTCGGCTGGCTTCGCCGGCAGGTCGGGCAGCCACTGGCGCGCCACCAGCAGGGCCACCGCCAGCCCGCAGGCCACGCCGATGATGTGCGTTGACGGTGACACGCCATGCTGCGCCATCAGGCCGCCCAGGCTCGCGCCACACAGGCCGCCAGCGCTCCACAGCCCGTGCAGGCCCGACATGATGGGTTTGCCCTGCCGCGCCTCGACCTCGACCGCCAGCGCGTTCATCGCGACGTCCATCGCGCCGCTGGTCGCCCCGAGCAGGAACAGGGTCAAAGCCAGCACCGGCAACGAACCGACCATCACCGGTTGCGGCAGCGCATAGCAATACAGAAAGCCGGTGGCCAGCGTCAGCGTGCGCGCGCTCAGGTAGCCCAGGCCGCGGCCGGCGAGCTGAAACGAGCACAGTGCGCCGACACCCATCGCCAGCAGCGCCATGCCGAGCTGGCTTTCGGTCAGCAGCAGTGCGTCGCGCACCGCGGGGATGCGCGAGACCCAGCTCGCGAAACCGAAGCCGTTGACAAAGAAGACCGCCGCGCAAGCCCAGTGCTCGGCGCGGCGGACGGGGGAAGGGGAGTCGGTCAAGCGGTGCTCCTGCTCATCTGTGATCGAGCAATAAAGTTCAAAATCGAGCACATTAGAGCATGGCGCGGCAGCGAGGCCAATTAGAATCACCGAATGACCCGACAGCCGAAGTTGCCTCCGCGGTTCAGCGAAGAGCGCCACGCCCGCATCCTGAAACAGTTGCAGGACAAGGGGCGGGTGGAAGTGCTCGGTCTTGCTCGAATGCTCGGTGTGTCAGAGCACACGATCCGCCGCGACCTGCTCGATCTGCAGGCACAGGGCGCCTTGCACAAGACGCACGGCGGCGCCGTGTCGCTGGACACCGCACGGCTGAACTTTGCCGAGCGCTCGAGCGTGCTGGCCGATGCCAAGCGCGCGATCGGCCGCGCCGGCGCCGCGCTGATCGAGCAGGGTCAGACGGTGATCATCGACGCGGGCTCGACCTCGCTGAGCCTGGCGCGCGCACTGACGGTGCGGCCGGTGACGGTGATCACCAATTCGCTCGACGTCGCGGCGCTGTTCGACCAGGACCCTGGCGTTCAACTGGTACTGACCGGCGGCACCTGGCACACCCAGTCGCGCGCGCTGTGGGGGCCAGCCGCGCGCGAGATGCTGTTGAACTGCCGCGCCGACTGGGCGGTGCCGGGCGCCTGCTCGGTCGACCTGGCGATGGGCGTGACGGTGACGGACGAAGCCGACGCCGCCACCAAGCGCGCCATGATCGCCGCGGCCTCACGCACGCTGGTGCTGGCCGATCACTCGAAGCTGCACAACGTGTCGCCATTCGGCGTCGCGCGCTGGTCGGACGTCCACACGCTCGTCAGCGACCGGCCCTGGTCGGATGTCGAGGCGCTGGGGGTGCGGGTGGTGGTGGCGGCGGACTGACCGCTTTGTAGCGGGCAGAGGTTGTCCACTCATCGGCGGTGTTGCCGCTGCCTCTGCAAATCATCGACTGGAGATGGCGGCGTTCGATGGCGACAACGGGAGCAGCGGGATCAGGATGCCGGGGCGCTCTGCTTCGCTCATGTCCCCCGCCACCAGCCTGCGGCTGTCGGCTCCTCCTTTACTTCGCTGCGCAGACCGCCCCGTCATCCTGATCAGGTGCCGTCGTGGCCTATCGGCACGGGGCAGGTCCGCTCGATGGCCGAGGGTGTCGTGTGACCGGTGCAGTGAAGATTTGGATGGGGGCGATGAGCGAAGTCGGTCCCACCACACCGTGGCCACATCAGCCCTAGGCTTGCCCCCCGCGCGCGATCCGGGCGGCCAGCTTCAACAAGGTCGGTACGCGTCGTTTGCCGTGCATGGTGCGGATTCGGACCTTCGCCGCACCGAGGTCGATGCCGACGCAGGTCACGATGAGAGGCCGGGCTTCTTCCTCTCGGAATAGCTCGAATTGCGCCGGCATGCCGGGCATCGATTTCGTCGACACGCCGATGATGGCGGTGCGACCACCGAGAGCGTCGAACAGAGCTCGGCCCAGCCCAGGCTTTTCTGCAGCGTCGAGGTGGACCGGCCCGTCGATCACGATGATGTCCGGTTCCAGGGTGTGCTCTCGAAGCAACTGCACAAGAGAAGGTAGCTCGCCGAGATCGGGTTTTCCGCGCGCTGGTTCGTCCGCGTGAGCGACGCGCGAGGTGAATGTGCGGGACGCTTCGGGCGCATCCCATTCGTCAAAAGCCACGGCGGCGGCCAAGGTTGCGTCGGCAAGGCTGTGAACGCTAACTGCCAGCTTCATGGACATCCGTGTTGTTCCTTGGGCGTCTGGTCAATTGGCCGACGTCTATGCCACCAAACTACTTTTGTAGCCGGCGAGATGCAGCGTACCTTCACTCAACGCCGGTGCGGTGGTGACAGGGTGCCAGTGAAGCGACTTGGCGCGCGGTTCAGCCCGCACGACATCGAAAAGCCGGAACTGGTACGGACCGCACAACCATGGCGCATGGCGCCGCAGCGATGGGAGACAGCTCGCGCCGACGCTCGTTTCATTTGCAGACTGGTATTACTGGTCTCATAGTGGTTTTCTCCGATGACACGGCTTGGTGTCGGCCCGGATAGTTCCGACCGACCGGCGCGCTCGACAGAGAAGAGCGCGTCCGGCCTGCGGCACGACGCACTTGCGCGCTGCCAACCACGCACGCCACTCACAGGGAGTTGGAACATGTCCGACCAGATTCCACACCGGCAGCGCCGGCTCGACTGGCTGATGGCCTTGTCGGCCGCCGTGGCCGTGACCGCCGGTGTCGCGCCGACGGCCGCGCTGGCCGCGCCGCTCGTGGCCCAGGCCCCCGCCTGCCAGCCCTGGCAAGCCTCGACCGCTTATGTGAAAGGCGATACCGCCACCGAGAACGGCAAGACCTACCGCGCCAACTGGTGGACCCAGGGCGACGATCCCGCCACCCACAACGGACCGGACGGCAGCGGCCAACCCTGGACCGAGGTATCGAGCTGCTCGTCGCCCCCGCCTCCGCCGCCACCTCCCCCACCGCCGCCTCTTCCACCGCCGCCCCCACCGCCGCCCCCACCGGCCGATTGCGACCCCTGGCGCGCGGACTACAAGTACAACAAGGGCGCCCTCGTCACCGACGACGGCAAGGGCTACAAGGCCGTCGTCAAGACGCTCGGTGAGGACCCTTCTGAAAACAGCGGCCCGAAGGGCAGCGGCGAGCCGTGGCGCAAGAGCAAGGCCTGCGCCAGCCCGCCTCCGCCGCCCAGCGGGCCTCATGCGCTGGTGGGTTACATGCATGCCAGCTTTGCCAACGGGTCGGGCTACATCCGCATGGCCGACGTGAGCGACAACTGGGACTTCATCGACCTGGCTTTTGCCGAACCCACCTCGAACACCTCGGGCGAAGTGGCCTTCAAGCGCTGCCCGGCCAGCGAGTGCTCGAACGTGGAGTCGGACGCCGACTTCCTCGCGGCCATCAAGGCCAAGCAGGCCAAGGGCAAGAAGGTGCTGATCTCCATCGGTGGTGCCAACGGCCAGGTCCGGCTCGAGTCCGGCGCCGCCGTCACGGCCTTCGTGAGCTCGGTTTCGGCCATCATCGACCGCTGGGGGCTGGACGGCCTGGATGTCGACTTCGAAGGGCACTCGCTCCAGCTCAACAGCGGCGACAAGGACGTGGCCAACCCGACCACGCCGGTGGTCGTCAACCTCATCAGTGCGCTGAAGCAGCTCAAGGCCAAGTACGGCGCCAGGTTCGTGCTGACCATGGCGCCGGAGACCTTCTTCGTGCAACTGGGCTACAGCTTCTACGGCGGCACCTGCATCAGCTGCGACACCCGGGCCGGCGCCTATCTGCCGGTGCTCTACGCACTGCGCAACGACCTCACGATGCTGCATGTGCAGGACTACAACTCGGGACCCATCATGGGGCTGGACAACCAGTACCACACCATGGGCAACGCCGACTTCCACGTCGCCATGACGGACATGCTGCTCACCGGGTTCACCGTGGCCGGCACGACGTTCAAGTTCCCGGCGCTGCGGCCCGACCAGGTGTCCATCGGCCTGCCGGCCAGCGGCAATGCCGGTGGCGGGTTCACCAGCGTGCCGGACGTTCAGGCGGCCTTCGACTGCCTGACGCAGCTCAAGCAGTGCGGCAGCTACGCGCCTCGCACGCACTCGCTGAGCCTCAAGGGCCTGATGACCTGGTCGATCAACTGGGACCGCTACAACGCCTTCGAGTTCTCGACCCAGCATCGGGCCTATCTGGACAGCTTGCCGAAGCCGTGATCGCCGCAAGAGCGTGCCTGTGCGGGCACGCCCTTGTTGGACCGCGCAGTCACTTCCGGCGCAAGGCGGCGCCCTCGGCGTAGGCTGGCCGGCGCTGCGGTTCGCACAGGTCGCTGTCCTGCGGGCGAGGCCCGAGTCGGAGCTGGCCGGCCTCGATGCGGACCACGTCGTACTCGCGCGGGCACTGACTTGCCGAGGGCACTCGGAACGCTGCGCAGCCGGCGCCGGTGACGTCCTGCGACTGACCGGTCTTCCACGCGGCGGCGCCACAGCGGGCCGCCGTCAGGGCGGCGGCAGCGTCTTCCGTCAAGGGCGTCAGGGAGCGTCGCTCGAAGGAGAAGTCCGCCTCCACCGCGTCGGCCATGGGCAGCGCCCTGCCGAGGGTGTATATCCCTTCGTTGCGGCCGCGCGCGAGCGGGACCTTTCCTTGGGCGTCGGCGAACACGGTGAACTCCACCGACCAGCGGTTGGCCTCGAACTGGAAGGAGCGGGTCAGGTGGCTGGGGCGTGGCCCGGGGGTCGTCTCGACGCCTTGGCTGCTCCAGGTGCCGGCCATGGCAAGCGGCCGTGCGGGCACCTTGGGCACGAAGGCGAGCACCCGCACCGGGCCACCGGTCGCGCCACGAACCTTGGGCGCACCGATGAACAGCGTGGCGCCTTGAGGCGGCAGCAGGTCCAGGTCGTTGAGGGCCTCCAGGGCCCACTTGTCTGCGCCCAGCAACTCGCGGTGTGCCGCATAGCTGCCGTCGATGCCAACGTCGAACGAGATGGTGTCCACGGCGACACCCCAGATGTCTCTTTGCCGAACCAGAAAGCGCACCGCGTCCGGGCCGAAGCCAGGGAAGTGCTTCACGTGGTTCTCGTCCTGGCCGATGAAGGACGCTTGCCTGATCTTGCGGTCCCACCCTGTGTACAGCGCCACCACCGCGTTGGCAGGAATGCGGCCATGCTCTTGTTCCCAGCGCAGAAGATCTTCGGGTTGGATCACCGCGTCGCGGTCGAGCGCGCTTTGGCGACGGAAGTCGATGACGACCACCGGCGCCACCAGCGCCTGCGCCTGAAGGGCCTCCAGGCTGCGTCCCCCTGCACTGAAGTGGTTAGGGGCGTCGATCTGGGTGCCGATGTGTTCGTGGATGCGCCAGGCGTTCGCGGCCACGCCCATCTTCTCGATCGTCGCGATCGGCTCGAGCGCGAAGCCGAAGGTGACGCCGGGCACGGGGATGTAAGGGAAGTCCTGATCGAGCGTGTGCGTGAGGTCGATGATGTCCGAGTGCGCCACCAGGTCCTCGATCGCATGGGTGGCAGACGGCGCACCGGGAGCAGCGCAGCTCGACAGGACCGCACAGGCCAGGACGGCCATGAAGCGACGATACTTGCTCGACATAGAACCCTCGGGTGTTTGACTCGAAGAAACTGTACGGGGCGAGCACCCACCGCTTCAATGACTGACATCGATGTAAGCAGTCCGGATATCAGCAGTCCCGCCGACGGATCCGGCATCGACAAGATGCGCGACTGTCCCGTCATGACGACCGTGGAGGTGATCGGCGGCCGATGGAAGCCGCGCATCCTCTGGCATCTGCGGGCGGGTGACGCCGGATTCGGCGAGCTGCAGCGCGCGACCGCCGCATCCGAACGCATGCTGAGCCGCAGCCTGCGCGAGTTGGAGATCGATGGGGTCGTCACGCGCACCGTCGTGCCCGTGGGCAAGGTGATCACGTCGCAGTACGCGATCTCCGACTACGGACGCAGGCTGGTGCCGGTGCTCGATGCGATGGGTGAGTGGGGCTTGCAGCACCAGCGCCGGAACGGGCCACACGAGCCCGATCATTAGGATCGCCAGCTTGTTGAACGATCAAGACGTGGTCGCAGCCATGGGGTCAACACCACTGCACTCGGCGCTTCATGACCACCGCCGGCGTTTGGTGGATCAGCACGCGATCGAAAGCCAGCCAGCCCAGACGGCGGTAGAGCGCCTCGTTGTGCGGCGTGAAAAGAAACAGCTCGGGCAAGCCAAGCCGCGCGCACTCGGCCGCGGCGCGTTCGGCCAGGGTTGAAGCGATGCCTCGGCCGCGATGGGCCGGCGCGACGTAGACGGCCGAGAGCCACGGGCCCAGGTGGTCGTGCGTGAGCGTGCGGCGCACCACGCCGGCACAGCCCCACAAGCTGCCGTTGCCTGAGTGGGCCACCAAGCACAGCGGAAGCGTCTCGCGCTGTGTCGTGGTCTGCAGCGTGAGCAGTCGATCCTGCAAGGTCTTGCCTGGTGCGAGATGGCCGAAGGCTTCTTGGTGCCAGGCGGCGACCGTGTGCATCCAATCCGGATGGTCTGCCAGGTAGTCGATGCGCATCAGGCCTCTGCGGTGGCAAGCGTCTGCGCCCGCAGCCCGAGTCGGCTGAGCAGTTGCCGGTCACGCGCTGTGTTTGGGTTGCCTGCCGTCAGCAGGCGGCTGCCGCAGCAGGTCATCAACGGCTGCTCGAACAAGGCGGCGATGAGCCGCGCTCCATCGCTTTGGTGTTGATGCCGGCGGGTGGGACGCCGAGTGGTCGGTCGATGTCATTCGATCTCCTGAGGTTTGTCCTGCCGGCGTACGAATCGTGTCGACGGCACGGGAAGCACGTGCCAGAAAAGAATAGATAACTTGGCGGGGCACCGGACTGCGCGAACAGTGCGATCGAGTCTATGCTCCTGATCAATGAAGTTAGCTGTCTGATCGATCTAGATAATCTACAAATGGGATTGCCCAGGAAGCCGCGCGCCAGCACCGCGGAACACATAGCGCTTGCCTTGCGAGACCGCATCGTCTGCGGCGAGATCGCGGCGGACAGTGCGTTGCGGCAGGACCAGGTCGCGCAGGAGTTCGACTCCAGCCACGTGCCGGTGCGCGAAGCATTCCAACGCCTGCGAGCCCAGGGGCTGGTCGTGACGCTGCCGCGGCGCGGTGTGCGCGTTGCGCCGCTGGATCTGGCGTCGATACGGGAGACGGTGGAGATTCGCACGGCGCTCGAAAGCCTGGCGCTGCGAAGCGCGGCCGCGCAGATGACCGAGCAAGACCTCGCGGCGCTGGAGGCGGCTCAACACCAGTGCAACGGCGCAGACTCGCTCGAAGCCTGGGACGCCGCCAACCGCGCATTCCATCGTGCGCTCGTCGCGCCATGTCGCATGCCGCGCTTGCTGGAGATGCTGGACCACCTGCAACTGGCGAACTCGCGCGTCGTCTTCGCCGCCGGGCGCACGAAAGGCTGGCGGCCACGATCGAACCACGACCACCAGCTGATCATCTTCGCCTTGAAGGCCGGCGATGCAGATCGGGCCACGAGCCTGCTGAACCGCCACATCGGGACGATGGAGCGGGTCGGTTTCCCGACGGTCGATGTCGCCGATGCCGCTTCCTGAGCGAGCGAGGCTGTCCGCTTAGCATCACGGCTTTTCGCACCCGGAGACCGACCCAGCATGTGTACTGTCATCGCCGTGGGCCCGCAAGCCAGCGCCGACGGCTCGACTTGGCTGTCCCATTCGGACACCGGGCCGGACTCGCGGATTCGCAAGGTGCCCGCACAGGACCATGCGCCCGGCACACTTGCCGAGGTGCATTGGGGCCTGCAGGAGATCCGCAGCCCGGACTTGCAAGACCACGGCGAGGTGATCGGCCACATCGAGCAAGTCACCCACACGCACGCCTACTTCCACTCGGCGTACTCGCACATCAACGAGCACCAGCTGGCCCTGGCCGAAAGCACGACCTCGCAGCGACCTGAGCTGCAGTGCCCGCGCGGCGAAGGCGAACAGATCATGACCATCGAGCAGGCGATGGTCTTCGCGCTTCAGCGCTGCCGCCGGGCGCGCGATGCGGTGGCACTGGTCGGCAAGCTGATGGAGCGCCATGGTTTCCTGAGCAGTTGCGGCGATGGCAGCGAGCTGCTGGTGGCCGCCGATCCCCACGATCTGTGGGTCTTCGAGGTCGTCGGCGTCGGGCGCGGTTGGCAGCGCGACAGCGGGGAGCCGGGCGCCGTCTGGGCAGCTCGTCGCATCCCCGATGACCATGTGTTCGTTGCCGCCAACTGGAGCGTGTTGGCCGAGCTCGACGTCGACGATCACGACAATGTGCTGGCCTGCTCACACCTGCGCAGCTTTGCCCAGGCGCGCGGGTGGGCCCGGCCTGACGACGATGGCCGGCGTTTCAACTGGCGCGAAACCTATTGCCCGATCCCGCGTGAATGGGCCACCGGGCGGCTGTGGGCCTTCTACAGCGACGTGGCCGCTAACCTTCGTGTGTGGCCACAGCGTCGCCTGGAAGGTGGACAGAGCTGGCGCACGATCGACGCCTACGGCCAGGAGGTGGAGTCGCTGGACATCTACCCGATGTCCGTCAAGCCGGAGAGAAGGTTGGGGCGCGATGACCTGACCGCGTTCCACCGATCGACGCTCGAGGGCACGGTGTACGACATGACCGAGCAGCCGGCCTGGTATGTGATGGACGAGAAAGGCCAGCTGGGCAAGAGCCCGCTCGCCACGCCGTTCCCTGGTCCTGAGTTGCGGCGCCTGCTGAAGCTCACGCCCAGGCGGCCGGTGGCGCGCCATTTCGGCCACTACACGTCGATCTGCCAGCTGCGCCGCGACCGCCCGGACGACATCGCCGGCGTCTACTGGGTGGCGCTCGATAACCCGTTGGTGAGCACTTGGGTGCCGATCCCGCTGGCCACGAGCAGCGTGCACGAGAGCTTCAGCACGCATGACCCCGAGCAATTCAGCGAAGCCTCGGCGCGCTGGTGCATCGACTTCGTCGACAACCTGATGCGGCTCGAATTCCAGACCGCGCTGCCGCTTCTGCAGAGCCTGCGCGAGCCCTTCGAAGCCAGGCTGCTGGAGCGTTGGACGCGTCTGGACCAGGAGTTGGCCGAAGAGCCGGACAAGCAGCGCCGCGCCGATGCCGCGACAGCGTTCGTGCATGCCGTGATGGGTGAGCTGCCGCTGCTGTACCGGCAGATTCGCGAGCAGATGCTGGTGAAGCTGACCAACAACCGGTGGGTATAAGGTCCATCGCATAGCGCAGCGTCCCCGGCAACCGGGCCGCAAGAGGCCCGTCTGCCGGGGACGCGCTGGGGCCAATCTGCATCGGCCCGAAAGACGCTCAGGGGCAACCGGTGCCGTAGCCCTCGCCGCCGAAGTAGAAGTAGGTCTTCCACGTGCCGGTGCTGGTGCTGACATCGATGTCGTAGCAGGCCGACTTGGTGCGCGACTCGGTCAGGCTCGGCGTGCTGTACACGTTGCTCGTGTTCACGTAGCGGATCGTGCGCTGGTAGGCCGCGTAGCCCGCGCCGGACGCCGGCTTGTAGCCGCTGCCCATGTCGGTCTTGGTGTGGCGGCCGCTAGGGGAACTGTTGATGATCTCGCCGCCGAAGTCGACCTTGGCGGCCTGGTTGCGGATGCCGCTGGTGTCGTACAGCGTGCGCGGGTAGTAGCCGGCGTAGACGTCGCCCACCTTGATCCACCAGTGGCCCAGCGTGCCGTCCTTGTAGATCAGGATCTTTTGGGCGTACTGCGTGCCGTTGACCTGGCTGTGGTTGGTGTAGTAGCCGCCGATGGCCACGTCGCTGTTGGTCTGGACGAAGTCGTCGCAGGTCAGGTCGTAGCAGCCGGTGTTCACATAGCCGTCTTGCGTCGAGTAGATGAACAGATGCGCGTCGGACTTGTGCGAAGACACGCGGTTCGGATACACCTGCCAGCCGGCTTCGATGGTCTCGACAGGGCTGCCGCCAACGACCCAGATCTGCGACAGCGAGAACTCGGAAGGCAGTTCGGTGAACGACTTCCAGATGTTCAGCGTCGACTCGGCCCCCCAGTTCGCGACCGACTGGTAGGCATGGGCGTACTCGTGCACGCTGGCCAGCGCGTTTTCGCCGTTGCCGACTTGGCCACGCTTGTTGCGGAAGTGCTCGAGCGTCTCGAACGCGGCCAGCTTTGGCAGCGTCAGGCGCTTCATCGGGATCGTGCCCTTGGCGCAGCTCTTGGCGTGGCCTTCGGCATCCACATCGGCGCTCGCTGCCGACAAGAAGATGCCGGGGTCGCGCTGGTGGCGTTCTTGCGCGCCGCGTTCGTGGTCGGCGTCACTCGCTTCGGCCATCGGCTCGGCCGGCAGCATGCTGGGCTTGCTGACCCAGTTGGCCTGCGTCAGGCCATGGCGGCGTGCGCCGGGTTGCGTCAGTGCGTCGACGCAGTCGAAGACCTCGCCGGCCGACAATTCGAAGTGGTGGTTGGCGACCACGCCCTCGTAGTGCGAGCGCAGGTAGGTCTTCATGCGCTCGAATTGCGCGTTGTCACGCACGCGGGCGCCGGGCCGGCCGATGAAGTTGCCGATCTGTTCGGCATCCATCTGCGCCAGCGAGTCGGCCAGCGTCGGCGTGGCGGCCTGGGCCGCCATCGGCAAGGTGGCGGCGATCAAGCCGGCCAGCAGCAGACGGCGCGGCAGTGCGTGGGAATACGGGGTGTTCATGTAAAAGGCTCCCTGAATGAATGTGAGGTTCGAGAGCCGCCAACACATAGTCAGCGGCCTCCCTTACAAATACGGAGCCACGCGTCCAGACCGGACACGGCCGGACCACCCGAATGGGGGAGATCGGCGCCTTGAGCTAGGGGGCAGGGTGCCGATCTCTTGGCGGCCAAGGGCGGCCGCCGCGGGTTTCAACAGCCGGCGCCGTAGCCCCCGCCGCCGAAGTAGAAGTAGGTCTGCCAGGTGCCACTGTCGAATGCCGGCGTGCTGATGTCGTAGCAGGCCGCCTTGGTGCGCGAGGCCGTCAGGCTGGGCTTGCTGAAGACGTTGCTCGTGTTGATGTAGCGGATCGAGCGTTGGTAGGCCGCGTAGCCGAAGCCAGACGAAGGCTTGTAGCCGCTGCCCATGTCGGTGCCGGTGTGGCGGCCGCTGGGCCACGAGTTGATGATCTCGCCGCCGAAGTCGATGTTGGCTGCCTGGTTGATGATCCCGGCGCTGTCGTACAGGTTGCGCGGGTAGTAGCCGGCGTAGACCCCGTTGACGGCGATCCACCAGTGGCCGTTCACGCCGTCCTTGTGCACCATGATGCGGGTCGTGTACTGCGAGCCGTTGACCTGGCTCTGGTTCGACAGCCGCCCGCCGATGACCACGCTGCTGTTGGTCTGCACGAAGTCGGAACAGTCCAGGTCGTAGCAGCCGGTGTTGTTGTAGCCGTCCTGCGTCGAGTAGATGAACAGGTGCGGGTCCGAGGGGTAGGACGTCGGGTGGCGTTGGCGGTAGACCTGCCAGCCGGCCTCGACAGTCTCCTGGCCCTTGCCGTCGGTGATCCACAGCTGCGACAACGAGAATTCGCTGGACAACTCGGTGGCCGCCTTCCAGACGTTGAAGTAGGACTCGGCGCCGAAGTTGCTGGCCCAGCCGTAGGCATGGGCGTATTCGTGGACGATCGCCTCGGGGTGGGCGCGTTCATCATCTGGCAGCCCGCCGCTGCCAGGCAGCCCGCGCTTGTGGCGGAAGTGCTCCAGCGTCTCGAACGCGGCCAGGCGCTGCAGGCCGAGGCGCTTCATCGGGATGGTGCCGCGCGCGCAGCTCATGAGCTGGCCGTCGGCGTCGCGCTCGGGCGCCTGGCGGCTCAGGAAGACGCCGGGGTCGCGCGGCGTCTGGTCCAGCGCGGGCATGCCTGCTGCGTCCACAGCGCCGGGATCGACGGGCAGCTGGCTCGGGCGGTTGACCCAGTCGGCACGTGTCAGGCCCTGGCGGCGTGCACCCGGTTGGGTCAGCTCGTCGACGCAGTCGACCACCACGCCCGGCGACATCTCGAAGTGGTGGCGGGCGACCACGCCCTCGTAGTGCGCACGCACATAGGCCTTCATGCGCTCGAACTCGGCCGCGTCGCGCACGCGTGCGCCAGGTCGACCCTGGTAGTTGCTGGCTTGCTCGGCATCCAGCTGTGCCAGCGCATCCGCCAGCGAAGGCGCAGTGGCCTGCGCGGCAAGCGGCAGCGCCGACAAGATCAATGCGGCCAGCAACAGCCGGCGCGGTGCGGAACGGGAAGTCCAACGCGTCATGTCATCTCCGAAGTTAGTCATTGATGAATCGAGCCCGCTGGCCACCCGGCCCGCAGGCTCGAATCCAGTCTAGGACTCGCCGACTTCGAAGAGCTGTAACCGTTCGATGTCGTTCAGTGTCGATTCGCGTTGGGGAAGAACGCCTGCTCACCACCGACCTGGTAGGCCGCAATCACCGCCTGGCCGGCCGGGCTGGTGATCCAGTCGGCAAAGCGCTGTGCCAGCGCCTGCTTCACATGTGGGTGCTTGGCCGGGTTGACCACCATCACGCCGTACTGGTTGAACAAGGCTTTGTCGCCTTCGACGAGGATGGCCAGCTCGCCGCGGTTCTTGAACGCGAGCCAGGTGCCGCGGTCGGCCAGCACGTAGGCGTTGCTGCTGGCGGCCATGTTCAGTGCCGGGCCCATGCCGCAGCCGCACTCGCGGTAGTTGGCCGGCTTGGCCGCTGCCAAGTCGACATGGGCCTGCTTCCACAGCCGCAGCTCGGCCGCGTGGGTGCCGCTCTTGTCACCGCGCGAGACGAACACGGCCTCTGGCTTCGTCGCCAGCTTGGCCAGCGCCGCGGCGATGTCGCCGCCCTTGGCACCCGCCGGATCGCTGCGCGGCCCGATCAGCACGAAGTCGTTGTACATGACCGGCCGGCGCTCGACCGTAAAACCCTCGGCGACGAACTTCTCTTCCGCCGCGGTGTCGTGCACCAGCACCGCATCGGCATCGCCTCGGCGCGCCAGATCCAGCGCCTGGCCGGTGCCGACCGCGACGACCCGCACCTCGACACCGCTGGCTTGCTTGAAGGCCGGCAGCAGGTGGCCGAACAGGCCCGACTGCTCGGTCGAGGTGGTCGACGCCAGCACGATGAACGGCTCGTCTGCGGCGGCGCTGGTCCACAGCGCACTGGCCAGCAAGACGATCGCAGCGCGGCGGCCGAGTCGGCTCAGCTTGTTGGTTTCCTTCATGCCCACACCATCTCTCCTCTGAGGAACTGCTGCGCTTCCACCGGCAGCGTATCGCTCTGGTTGAAGAACTCGCCCACTGGCCGTTCGACCACCAAGCGCCCGCTTTCGAGGTAGGCCACGCGCTGGGCCAACCGCTTGGCCTGGCCCAGGTTGTGGGTCGCCAGCACGACGGTCATGCCTTCGCCAGCGAAGTCTTCGATCAGCTGCTCGACCTCGCGTTTGGCGCTTGGATCCAGGCTGGCGGTCGGCTCGTCGAGAAAGAGGATGTCCGGCCGCAGCGCCCAGGCACGTGCCAGCGCCAGGCGCTGCTGTTGGCCACCAGACAGTTCACGCGCCGGCCTTGCGGCCAATGCGGCCAGGCCGACCCGGTGCAGTGCACGCTCGGTGGCCGCCGCGCGCTCGGCGCGCGGCAAGCCACGCAACCACAGCCCGAGCGAGACATTGCGCCCTGCCGACAGGCGCAGCAGGAACGGTCGCTGGAACAGCATCGCGCCGATCATGGGCCGGCCCTCGGGCTGCAGCACATGGCGGTTGCACCGGCCGTCGCTTGGCGGCACCAGCCCATGCAGCAAGCGCAGCAGCGTGGTCTTGCCCGAGCCGTTGGCACCGACCAGTGCCAGGCGGTCGCCACGGTGCAGCGTCAGGTCGATGTCGCGCAGCGCGGTCACGGCGCCGAAGCGCACGCCGGCCCGCTGCAGGCTGACCAGCGGCGGCGCGGCTTGCACCATCGTGCTCGGCGCCATGCGTGTCATGCCGCCCAGGCCTCGCGCCGTTGGCCGGCAGCCCGTGCGGCGCCGTGCAGCGCGGCCACCGCCAAGTTGAGCAGCGCCACCACGCCGAGCAGCACCGCGCCGAGAGCCAACGCCAAAGCGAGATCGCCCTTGCTGGTTTCGAGCGCGATCGCGGTGGTCATCACCCGTGTCACGCCGTTGATGTTGCCACCGACGATCATCACGGCGCCGACCTCCGACACGGCGCGGCCGAAGGCGGTGAGGCCAATCGTCAGCACCGCGCGCCGCTCGTGCAGCAGCATCAGCAGCGCTGCGGCGTAGGGGCCGGCGCCGAGCGAGCGCAGTTGGTCGCCGCCTTCGGCCAGCGCGTCCTGCACCAGGCGACGCGTCAACGCGGCAATCAAGGGCAGCACCAGCACGGCCTGCGCAAAGACCATCGCCGTCGGCGTGAACAACAGGCCATACACGCCCAGGGGCCCGGCGCGCGACAACAGCAGGTAGACCAGCAGGCCGACGATGACCGAGGGCAGTGCGAGCAAGGTGTTGAGCACCCAGATCACGCCGCGCCAACCGGGAAAGCGCGCCACCGCGAGCCAGGCGCCGAGCGCCAGGCCCAACACGCCGCCGAGCACACAGGCCGCCAGGCTGACGCGTACCGACAGGCCGACGATGCGCCACAGTTCGGCATCGCCGTGCCAAACGAGTTGCGCGGCCAGTTGGACGCTGTCAGTGAAGGTGGACATCTGCGCGCATTCTGGTTCGTCCCGACCCGCTTGACGATATGCAGGCCATTGCAGGCTTCAGGCCCTTGGTTGCAGCGCACAATCGTAGCCACCACAGCAGCTTCACGCCCTCCGCATGGCCACCACCACCCCAGAACTCGGCCCCTCGCCGCTGGCCCGCGGTGACGCACAGATCAGCGTTGCCGACGCCCGCGCCCGCATCGCCGCCAGCCTGAGGCCGATCAGTGGCCATGAACAGCTTTCATTGGCCGATGCACTCGGCCGCGTGCTCGCCGACGACGTGGTCTCGCCGATCGACGTGCCCGCACACGACAACTCGGCGATGGATGGTTTTGCCTTCCGTGGCGTTGAGCTGCAAGCCGATGCAGAGAGCCGTTTTCGGGTCGCCGGCGTGGTGATGGCGGGCGATGCGACACCAGTGGCCACTGCCAAGGGCGACTGCGTTCGCATCATGACCGGGGCGGTGATGCCCGCGGGGTTGGACACGGTGGTGCCGCTGGAGTTGTGCCGCGAAGAGGGCGGGGTGGTCCACATCGCCGCCGGCGTCATTCACGCGGGCGAGAACCGCCGCCGCCGCGGCGAAGATCTGGCGCAGGGCAAGCCGGCGTTGCGGCGTGGACGCGTGCTCCGCCCGGCCGACCTGGGTTTGGCCGCATCGCTCGGCTTGACGCAACTGCCGGTGATGCGCCGCCTGCGCGTCGCCTTGTTTTCCACCGGCAATGAGCTGCGCGAGCCCGGCCAACCGTTGGACCCTGGCTGCATCTACGACAGCAACCGCCACAGCCTGGCCGCCGCGCTGCAGGGCATGGGTGTCGAGGTGATCGACCTCGGCCTCGTCGCCGACGACCCCTCGGCACTGGAGGCCACGCTCGCCCGCGCGCTGCGCGAAGCCGATGTCGTGCTGACCAGCGGTGGCGTCAGCATGGGCGATGCCGACTACACCCGCGACCTGCTGGCCCGCATGGGCGAAGTGGCGTTCTGGAAGGTCGCGATGCGGCCCGGCCGGCCGTTCGCGTTCGGGCCGCTGCGACTGCCCGATGGCACCGACCCGGCCTGGCTGTTCGCGTTACCCGGCAACCCGGTGGCCGCCCTGGTCACCTTCTACGCATTTGCGCAAGAGGCGCTGTGGACGCTGGCCGGCGCCATCCAGCCGCCGATGCCTCGGCTGAACGCACGCTGCGCCACCCCGATCCGCAAGCGACCAGGGCGCACCGAGTTCCAGCGCGCCATCGTCGAAGCCGCGCCCGAAGGCGGCTGGCAGGTGCGCCTGACCGGCTCGCAAGGGGCCGGCATCCTGCGCAGCATGAGCGAGGCCAACGCGCTGCTCGTGCTGGATCATGAGCAGGGCTCGGTGGCGGCGGGGGAGTGGGTCGAAGTCTGGCTGTTCGACGGGCTGGTCTGATCTGCTCTTCGCCAAGCGTCTACCACGGTCGATTGCGCCATGGATTGATCGCGTTAGGGGTGTTGCGCCAGGGCGGCCCTGCCTAGAGTTCCGCCCGTCGAATCGCGTGCCCACGCGAGAGCGGGTCAGCACGGGATATCGCTCATGCCCACAGGGCGCAACGATCCTCAGGAGAAAGACAATGAAACAAAAGATCCAGTCACATCTGGTTGCTGGAACGGCAATCGCCGCGGTGCTGGCGATCGCCGGCGGAAGCGCCCAGGCGGCCGCCCCCAAATTCGTCTGCAAGGCGCTGATGGACGACGCAGCCGCAGCCGTTGACTCACAGACCCACACGGCTGAAATCAACAGCCGGGGCGAAGTGGTCGGTTTCGCCAGCGCCCCGCTGTTCGGCAGTTCCGCGCTGGGCTCCGCCATTTGGGGCAAGGACCGACAAGCCAGGCGCCTGACCGACAAGGTCTCGCAAGGCGACGTCACGTTGTTCGCCGACGCCTACGGCATCAACGACTCGAGCCAGGCCGTCGGCGTGGTCTACGACCGATTCGGCCATCCCGGAGCGGTGACCTGGGTCGATGGCGCATTGACCAAGCTGGGCGGACTGTCCGGTGCGGAAGGATTGGGCGTGGCCGTGGCGATCAACAACCGGGGCAAGATCGTCGGCGTGTCGGAGGTGACCCTCGATACGGGCGTCAAGGTGACTCGCGCCACCGTGTGGGACAACGGCAAGATCATTGATCTGGGCGCGATGGACAAGAACGGCAGCAGCGGTGCCATCGACGTCAATGCCAATGGCGTGGTGGCCGGCACGAGCACCAGCGCCGACGGCAAGAGCACCCGGCCCGTCCGTTGGGATGGCCGCAAGATCACTGCATTGACCGTGCCGAACGGCGCCAAGTCGGCCGTGGCGGGTATCAACCGCGAAGGCGTGATCATCGGGCAAAGCACCTTCACCAGCGACGGCAGCGTGCATGGCACCGCTTGGCGTGGCGATGAAGTGCTGGACCTGGGCGTCTTCGGCGACAACATGCAGACCCAGCCGACCGACATCAACACGGCCGGTGCCGTCGTGGGCCTGGCGTCGAAGACCGGCGCGGTCCCGGTGGCGCTCTACTGGGCGAACGTTGAATCGGCGCCTGTCGACCTGAACACGCTGGTCACCCGGGCCGGCTGCCTCGACAACTTCGGCGTCAAGCGACTGTTGACCTCGGCCAGCGGCATCAACGACAAGGGCGTCATCGCAGCGACGGCACAAGCCCTCGTCGACGGGAATCTCCGCAGCTTCTCGTTCAAGCTCACGCCGCGTTGATCACGCGTTGATCCAACGCAAGCCGCGGGCAGGGTGAACCGGCCCGCGGCCTCTTTTCTTATCTCATCAAGGGTAGGTCGTCACCGTCGAAGGGATGGTGTCTTGCCCCTGCGCCGGTGCGCCGGTCGAATTGACCACGTGGTCGATCACACCGACGCCGCCGAGCGACACGGTCGACAGGCTGTGCAGCTTCACGCCCGCCACGTTCGGCACTTCAAAGCCACGATCGGCGTGGATCGACGAGTTGACGTTGAAGTAGCAGTAGCTGCCCAGGCCCCACGCTTCATGGCTGGTGACCTTGTCGTTCACTTTGTAGGCCGCGTAGCCGTTGGCACCGCTGCGCCAGGCGGCCTGGGTCGGCGGGTCGTAGGGCATCTCGTTCTGGAAGAAGTAGGTGCGCCCGCCGTTGCCGTTCCAGCGCACGTTGTACTTCTGGTAGTGCTCGACGAACAGGCCGTAGGCCGTCACGTTCTTGCCATTGACGATGACGCCGGTGGCCGCGGTGTTGCTCGTCCAGCCCACGCCGGTGCCGTGGTCGGCGCGCCAGGCCCAGACGTGGTCGATCAGCGCGTTGTCGCTGTTGACCTCGAGGCTGGTCGCAGCCTTGCCGACACCGGCGCCGCCGATGCGGAAGAACACGTCCTGGATCGAACTCGGGTTGCTGGCGTGCGCGCCGTCGGACTTCTTCGGCCCCAGTTGCAGAAGCACCGGCGACTTGACCGGGCCGGCGTCGAACAGCAGGCTGGCGATCTTCACGCCGTCGACGTCGGCGACCTTCATCGCGGCCACGCCGTTGTCGGGGATCAGCGTCGCATAGCCCAGGCCCATCACGATCGTGTTGGCCTTCTTGACCGACAGCGTTTCTTCCAGGTGGTAGATGCCCGGCGTGAACAGCAGGTGCATGCCGGCCTGCAGTTGCGCGTTCAACTGCGCCGCGGTGACCCCCGGCTTGGCGACGTAGAACTTCGTCAACGGCACGGCCTGGCCCGGCGTCTGGCCGGTGGGTGACCAGGTGGTGCCGGCCGAGTTGTTGCGCAGGAAGGGCACGAAGACTTGGTAGTCGCCGGCACCGTCGATGTACAGGTACGGCTTCTCGCGCGTGACCGGGCTTTGCGCGATCGTCGTGTAGACCGGGTTCGGGAAGCTGTTCGCCGGTGCGCCGATGACGCCGGTGAACACCATGTTCCAGACGCCGTTGAGCCAGCCGCCGACCTGGCTGTCACGGGTGAACCACTGCTGCTGCGAGTAGGGCTGCACCTGTGCGTCGATGCGCGAATCGGCGATGTAGCCGCCGCTGGCCCAGCCGTAGTTGGTCGGCGACAGGTTCAGGTTGCCCTTGACCCAGACGCGGCGCATCGGCGCAGCCTGCGCCACCGCCCAGCGCGTGCCGCCGTTGATCGGCGTGACCGTGACGTTCTCGACCGAGCGCCAGAAGTTCTGCGTCGCGTTGCCGCCGAACCAGCCGGCATCGACCGTGACTGCGTCGATCGCCACGTCTTGCGGGTGCTGGCCGGCACCCATCACCGAGGTGTAGAAGCCGACGTTGGCGTTGACCTGGTAGTGGCCCGGCTTGAACAGCAGCGCGTAGCGTTGCGTGCCGAACTGGTTGGTCTCTTGCTGGGCAAAGATCTGGTCCAGCTTGGCCTGCACGGTGGCCGTGCTCATCGTGTTGTCGAAGATCACCACGTTCGGGCCGAGGTCGACCGCGTGGGCCGGCACCGACAACGCAGCGAAGGCCGCGGCCCAGATCCAATTCAGGCCGCCAATGCGGGGCGTATGGGGTTTGCCGCGCGGCAGGGTTTGTCGCATGTTCATGAACACTCCTCGTTGCTCGGGCGACAGCAGCGTCGCCCATGTCTCGTCCACACAGAACCTCGTTCTTCTGACTCCGGCCACTCTCCGCGGCGGCTCGGCCCATTCTCAGTGAAACCGCTTTCATATGCGGTCACTGTTTGGTAACGAGGTTTCTCGATCGGTTCAGGGTTTGTGCGGAGACCGGGCGCGGCCATGGCCCATGCCTTCGGTAGGCAGCCGGAAAATCCGTACAGACTGCAGGCCGGCGACAAGGCGGTTACCGTGCCCGTCTTGCCCGCCTGGAGATCACCGCATGAGCGACACGCCCGCCTACACGCCGCCAAAGGTCTGGACCTGGAACAAGGAAAACGGCGGCCGCTTCGCGACCATCAACCGCCCGGTCGCCGGCCCGACCCATGACAAGGCCTTGCCTGTCGGGCGTCATCCGCTGCAGCTGTATTCGCTGGCCACGCCGAATGGCGTCAAGGTCACCGTGATGCTGGAAGAGCTGCTGGCGCTCGGCCATGTCGGTGCCGAGTACGACGCCTGGCTGATCCGCATCAACGATGGTGACCAGTTCGGCAGCGGCTTCGTCGAGGCCAACCCTAACTCCAAGATTCCCGCCTTGGTCGACCGCAGCGGGCCCACGCCGGTGCGGGTGTTCGAGTCCGGCGCGATCCTGCTGTACCTGGCCGAGAAGTTCGGCGCCTTTCTGCCGTCAGGCCATGCCGAGCGCGCCGAGTGCCTGTCATGGCTGTTCTGGCAGATGGGTGCGGCCCCGTTTCTCGGCGGCGGCTTCGGCCACTTCTATGCCTATGCGCCGAGCAAGATCGAATACGCGATCGACCGGTACGCGATGGAGGTCAAGCGCCAGCTCGACGTGCTGGACAAGCACCTCGCCGAACGCCCCTATCTGGCCGGCAACGACTACACCATCGCCGACATGTCCGTCTGGCCCTGGTACGGCACGCTCGTCAAGGGCCAGCTCTACGAAGCGGGCGAGTTCTTGCAGGTCGAGCAGTACACGCATGTGCTGCGCTGGACCAATGAGATCGCGCAGCGCCCTGCAGTGAAGCGCGGCCGCATGGTCAACCGCACCTGGGGTCAACCGACCAGTCAATTGCACGAGCGCCACGACGCCGCTGACTTTGACACCCAGACCCAGGACAAGCTGGCCGTATCCGGTTGACGCCCGTTCCCTTTTGCCGAGACGCCGTGATGATCACCTTGTACGACTGCGCCACCGCGCCGAGCCCTCGCCGCGCGCGCATCCTGCTGGCGGAAAAAGGCGTGGCCCATGAGACTGTCGAGGTGGACCTGAGGAATGGCGAGCAACTGAGCGACGCCTACCGCCAGGTGAACCCGCAGTGCACGGTGCCGGCGCTGCGCACCGATGAAGGCACGCTGTTGACCGATAACGCGGCGATCGCGGCTTACCTGGAAGCCCGCTTCCCGGAGCCGCCGCTGCTGGGCCGCACGCCGATCGAAAAGGCCGAGATCGCGAGCTGGCAATGGCGTATCGAATTCGAAGGGCTGATGGCCATTGCCGAGGCGCTGCGCAACAGTTCACCCGCCATGGCCAACCGCGCGCTGCCCGGGCCGGCGAACTACGCGCAGATCCCTGAGCTGGCACAGCGGGGCCTGGCCAGGCTGCAGCAGTTCTTCATCACGCTGAACGACCATTTGGCTGGACGCGACTTCATCGCGACCGACCGACTCAGCATCGCCGACATCACCGCGGTGGTGGCCGTCGACTTTGCACGCGTGGTGAAGGTCAAGCCGGGTGAGCAGCACCCGCATTTGCAACGCTGGCGGGCGGCGATGGCGCAGCGGCCGTCGATGGCGCTCTAGCCCGAACGTCACGTTGTGACTGACCGAGCGCGGCACTTCGCCATGGGCGATCGAGCCGGTGTTACGAGCATTCGCTGCCCTGGTTTGGTAATTGCCATACGCGCGCCTGCTACGATCCGCCCGCTCTGGCAGATCCGGCCCTGCCGGGCATTGCCCTTCGGGAGGCGCAGGCCAATTCGGCCTGGTCCTTGAGGGCTCGTTCGGAGGGACCCTAACATCGATACCGGACTGCTCAAGGAACTACGAATTGACGTAGCCCATCGTGAAGACCACGACGGCGGCGGGCCGCCGAAATGGGTCTGGGGCCTGCTGGGCGGCGTTGTCGTGCTGGCCTTGACCGGCGCCGCGGCGTGGTGGTACCTGGCGGGCAACAAGCCCGTCACCGTGCAGACCGTCACCGTGCGTGCCAACGGC